>Ga0316209_1000457_pt1 | contig 73053 bp, 66 predicted proteins | sample 6monopyrite_MG_FD_204945 | JGI IMG/M metagenome (GOLD analysis project Ga0316209, IMG submission 204945) | Microbial mat bacterial communities from mineral coupon in-situ incubated in ocean water Damariscotta River, Maine, United States -... | ecosystem: Environmental > Aquatic > Marine >... | reverse complement strand
TATTGCCTTGTGTGCCATAACTCTTACCGGCCGATTCAGCTTTGCATTTCACTAACCTGGCATAGGAAGAAAAATTCTGTACGGATTCAAATCGATCAATATCACCGATCTCGTAAATAATGGTTAATGATAATATCCGCCCAACACCTGTAATGCTCTTCAATACATGCAGATGAATCGGTTTATGTTGTTTTGCTTGTTGCTCAATAAACCATTCAACTTTACTTAATTGTTCTGCATAACAATCCAGGATTTCCATATCTAGATTAATATTTTTTTGAACCGAGACATCTGGGAATGTTGATTTAAGTTGTTCACGCGCACTGATATTCTTTAAATTAATTTTATTCGGCGGCAAGTTATACTGACTTGTTGTATTAACAACATGAGCCTTAAGATCTGCGCCATGCTGAACGATCTTTGTTCTTCTTCGTAATAGATCACGGGTTGCACGCATCGCTTTTGGGTAAACATAAGCCAGTGGGAAGTTACCACCTCGGATCAAGTTGGCAATTTTATAAGAATCTATACGATCATTTTTAGCTTTACCGCCATGAATAGCTTTCATATATAGTGCGTGACCAAGAATAAAATCAACCCCGATATCATCACAGAAATCAGATACCCAATACCAGCAATGCATACATTCAACACCTACAACAATATTTCCAATATAGGGTTCGAGTATTTTCTGAAGTTTTCAGGATTTGCAGGTATTTCTTTATGGGCATGCGTGTTTCCTTCCTGATCCAGGATGCAAACGTAAAGAATTCTCGCATGTAAATCAATACCACAATAGTAAGGGTGTATGTTATTGTAGAAGTTCATTGGGTTTTCTCCTTCTGGTTTAGTCACCTTTCAGTTTAGTAAACTCTACTAAACTGGGAGAAGGTTCAATGAGTATCAAGACGTTCAAACGGGACGTGAACATCCCCCGATAAAGTAGCTAAGATTATGTAAACGTTCGAGTAAAGTGATCTCAACACATGGAAAAGTCTACGAGTTAAAACAGTAAAATTAACATTACAAATCAAGGAGAAGCTAGTATGACTACATTAAAAAATATTTCATCCACAAAGTCAGTATTCTATGCTGTATTTTCTGGTTATGATGGTCCCAATCCACCTCCAGTTTTTGAATTGAAACCAGGCAAAAAGGTAAGCTATGAAGTTGATGATATCACCTGCTGGTACGTCTATAGTACGTCAGCAGCGCCAGATACAACTAGCCACAATAGTAGCGAAGACTCGACTGCCAGCCAAATGCCTTTCTGGACAGGACAACTGTATAAGAATGATGTTGCGACAATCAATCCCGACAACGGCGTAGCGACAGTTAACTCAAGAATAGTCCAATCAAATACCGACGGTATCATGGCGGCTCAAATCATGGGCAATTTCAGCTTCTCATATTTTATCGGCAACAAAGCTGTCATCGGCAACGGCGTGCCGATGCATGTTGAGCATGGCACACCTTACCTTGTTTTTCGTATTTTCCCAGTCCCTAATTCTTCTTTCAATGACTTAGACTTGACTCTGACAGTTAGCGGTCCAGACAATACTATAATCAACCAACCAGTTAAGAACGATCATGTTACGGCAATCGCGAATACTGCTGGCAATCTAATTTCGGTAATAATAACGCTACCTGCTAAAGGTATCTGGACAGCCAGAGTTTCAACACATTCACCGAGTAATGGAGATTACGTACTCATGGGGTCTGTCGGGGCTGCAAGTGCTGAACACGCCTCCGGGCACGATGCCATTAAAAACGCCACGACAATTTGTAGGGATGTGCTAGGTAGCCTGCTTCAAGATGAAAATGGCAATATGTTGAAGGAAAGTGTAAATACAACAGCTCCTCCCGGTGCATGCTTTGTCTGTCTGGTTGAGTGGTATGTAGTAGGTTCGCTACTAATAGGTATGGCTCCTGGGGCATTTGCATTGCTAGAGGCCTCCAATGTAGTCGTCAAGATAGCCGTAGATCTTTTCGGAGTGAGTAGTACAAGTGCGCTATCCGCATTTCACACACTTGCAAATAGCAAATATGTAGATCCCCTTAGCTGGCCACGTGCGTGGTGTACTTCTATATCAATGTGCAACAAAGAAGAATAGAACGGAATAAATGGGATCAACCCAGTACCAACAGTGCATATATTCAACACCTACAACGATATTACCAATATAGGGTTCTATAATTTTCTGAAGCTTTTCAGAGTTTGCGGGTATTTCTTTGTGAGTATGCGTATTATTTTTCTGATCAGGAATGCAAACGTACAGAACTCTCGTGTGTAAATCGATTCCACAGTAGTAGGGATGCATGTTATTGCAGAAGTTCATTGGGTTTTCTCCTTTTGGTTTTGTCGCCTTTCAGTTTAGCTATAATTGCTAAACTGGGAGAAGGCTCAATGAGTATCAAGTAGCTCAAGCGTTATGTTTAAAAAGGAAAAACATTGAATCTTACAGCAACCTGTTGTTGTGAAAGCTCTGCATGTTAAAGGGATCGGTGACAAACGAGAATCATTAACATATACTTTTCCAACAACTTAACACGCCCCACTCCAACTAAACTGACAAAGGATTTGTCATGCCTAGAAAACCACGGATGTATATTCCTGATATTCCCTGCCATGTAATGCAACGTGGCAACAATCGCGAAGCCAGTTTCTTTGCTGAGCAAGATTATCAATTTTATTTAGATTGTTTATACGATGCATCGCTTCGATATGGTGTGAGTATTCATGCTTACGTGTTGATGACGAATCATGTTCATTTATTACTAACACCCCGTGCCAAAGATTCCATTAGCCTGGTGATGCAATCTATTGGGCGTCGCTATGTTCAATATATTAATAAAGAATACCGACGCACCGGCACCTTATGGGAAAGCCGTCATAAGTCTAGCGTAGTGGATGCTGACCATTATTTACTTACGTGTATGCAATACATTGAACTTAACCCAGTCCGCGCCAATATGGTTAAACACCCGATTGAGTATCGTTGGTCAAGTTTTGCATACAATGCGCTTGGTCACGTTAACAAATGGGTAACGCCGCATCCCATCTATCAGACTTTAGGTTTAAAAGATAAGAATTCTCAGAAAGCTTATTTAGCCTTATTTGATGGTGAAATTGATAACAAAGATTTAAACCTGATACGCAATGCTGCGACATTTTCTATGCCGACGGGTGATAGTCTATTTAAGCGACAAATTGAAGCGACTGTTAACCGAAAGCTTGGGTATATGAAAAGAGGCCGACCTGCTAAAGCCCCTACTGATGAATGTAAATGATTGTCATATGTTGCCGACCCCTTTTATTTGTTTCTTCTTATACTTGTATGGGTAGGAGTCAGTTTAATAATAAAATAATGTTTTACTATGTGTGGTTGGCTAGACGCTTACAATATTTCTGCATTACCATTTGGTAATCTATAGGTAATATGTAGGTGATTTTCGCCTTGTAGAATGACTTTATCAGATAGCATTTTTTTGCTCTCTAATTAAAGTCATCTATAAGGTTAAATATTATGAAACGCCGAATATATAATAAATATATTTTTTCACTTACTTGTACTTTTGTTTTTACCCTATCATCAAATGCTTTCGCCGATGCTTCTGATTGGGAAAAGACTGCCGCTCACCCCCCTCACCACAGCGCCCGCCATGTTGAAACTAATATATCCGTCGAATATTTTACCATCGGTGATTCAAAGTTAGATAACGGCAATGCGCAAACTGGCACCTCTGGTGTAGCTATTGAGGGTGAATATGAAAAAAATAATATATCCATATCCTATGGTTATGAACAATGGAATTATAACTGGGCAAATTCGCAGGCTGTACCTTTTATTTCAGGTACAAACAGTGTTCCTTGGAACGCTTTAAACGTACTTCAATTTGGTATCGCTTATGAACAAGAAAAGGGTGATTGGGAACTCAATTATTTTATTGACGTCGAATCTTCTTTCGAAAAGGAAATGGCTGGCTCTAGAGAGTATGAAATGGGGGTCGATTTTACTTATGAGCCATCGTTAGAATGGTCTTACACATTTAGTATTAGTTCAGAATACCAAGATGCAGCAGGAGGTGAGCTAGAGTTAGGAGCCGGATTAGAAGTTGAATGGAACCATGATAAAAAAGACGGCTGGTCGGGCGAAGCTGAATTAGATGATGAATTTCCCGAAATAAGTATGTCGTATCACTTCACTAGAAACGTCTCAACTACTTTGTTTTATAATGAAGGTGGCACTAACGCGGTTAGGCTCTCTGATAGTAGCCCAGTGTTAGGAATGCAGGGTGGCTATGTGGAGGACTCATATAAAGGTTTTGGTGTCGGGTTTAGATATGAATTTTCACATGAAAGCTATATGTCATTTTCAATTCAGAAAAATACGGATAGGGTCTTGACCTTTGAGGATAGGTTAGGAAACGAAACAGCGGCGACGACATACCGGTTTGAAGATGCTACCCAAGCTACATTTGGCTTCTCGTATACGTTTTAGTTTATAATTGAAATAGAAGATTAGGGTCTTTCTACTTTAGCCTGATACCAAACAACTACTATTTTATTTTACCGCTTAAGCCTTTGTCACGTGTTTGGATTTAAGTTTTAAGCCACCTAAGCCTGGAATTTTGCAGTCAATATCATGGTCTGCATTTTCCGCAGGATCAATTAAACGGATTTTTTTGACCTTGGTACCTACCTTAACCACCGATGAAGAACCCTTTATCTTTAAATCTTTTTTAACAATAACGGAATCGCCATTGTTTAGAATGTTTCCGTTCATATCACGCACTAAAGCTTCATCAAGCGATTCATCCTTAGGCCACTCATGCCCGCAGGATGGACAAACAAACATTTCGCCGTCTTCGTAGGTGTACTCGGAGTCACATTCAGGGCAGTTAGGTAAAGTCATATTAAACCGGTCTTTTGAAAACTAAACGCTATTATAACGGAAAGACAAAAAGATACCTTATAATACATCTCCTTATTCTGTAAAAGGCCAATCCACTTGTCACATATCATCCTTGAATACCCCGAGAGCTGCCTGTTGGAACCGCAGGTAAATGAAGCATTGCGAAGTGTTCACGCCAGTACTACTGCTAGTGACCTGTTTGAAAAAAGCCATATAAGAATCCGCGCCTATGCGTTTAAGCAATACACCCATGGCGATGAAGCTAACACTGCACCTTATATGCATATACAGGCACGCATTAAATCCGGTAGAGATACCGTTGAAAAGAAAAAACTATCGGATAACATTCTGCAGGGTTTACGAAATTTAGATTTACCCGTAGGCGTAATTACAATTGAAGTCGTTGATATGGATCGTGAGAGTTACAGCAAACACGCTAAGAATTAATTTCGATTAAAAAACCGCTTTTCACCTTTTTACTTCTCGAAATTTCAGCACTGCTATTTAATAGAAAAATGTCGATAAAGTATTTTATCGCCACGCCATTTATTGGTTCTGGTTTATTTTTCCGCTCACATTTCTATATGCTACTAAACCAAGCGCAGCTAGGGCAAGTCCATATACAATTATCGCGCCTGCTGGTAAATCAAATATTGCCGCCAATACGAACCCTACTACATAACCTATAACACTGACCACATAGCCATAAACTAGAGCATTTTCAGGCATATTTCTTACTGCCAAGGCGGGCAGTATCAAGCTTGCAAACACCAGATAAACTCCAACTAGCTGTACAGATGCAGTAATGGTTAACGCAAATAATATATAAAAAACTAACGAACTGGATCGCTTAGAGAAACCAAACCAGATAACAAGAATCACCGAATATAATATTGCCACTGCAACTATCTGATCAAAATCAACCCAAAGAATTTGTCCAACTAACAATTCTTTTAGCTGCTCACCACCATGAGGATTTGTTGCTAACAATAAAATACTGCCACTAGAGGCAAGTACAAAGAGCGAACCTATAATTGCTTCTTGTATTTCAGGCCAATGTTTTTCCGTGTAATGAAGAAACAACACACCGAGTATTGCTGCACTTATTGCAATTAACTGAACTTGCCAGCCACCCGGTTCCAAATCCAGGCTATATGCAATGATAAGCCCTAAACCTGCAATCTGCGCGATAGACAAATCTAAAAATATAATACCTCTTTGCAATACGCGTTGCCCTAAGGGGACATGCGTAGCTGTGACTAATAACCCCGCAATAAATGCCGGGCCTAGTATGCTTAAATCAAATGCAGCCCAGCTCACTGTTGCTCACCTTTTAGTTTTTTAATGGTAAGCGTGAACAAATCAAATAAGTCTTTTACCTGCTTACTACCACCTACGGTATAAGGTAATTCAACTATGGGTATATTAGTGATTTTTGCAAGACGTTGCGCTGCACGCGGATTTTGATAAGGCGTATGCACAATCATTTTTACTGGCTGTTCCATTACTATTTTCTTTAATGATGCAAGATGCCCAATGGTTGCTGGCAAACCCGGCTTAGGCTCAAGCGCGCCTGCAATTTCAATACCTAACCAGTCAAACAAATAAACCCAATCACGATGATGCACAACAATGCGTTGTCCCTTTAACTCAGACGCTTGCTGTTGCCATTGCAAAATTGCCTGTTGCCAACGCTGACTAAAATCATTAAAACGTTGCTGATAATAAGTCTTACCCTGAGGATCAATATCACCTAATCGATTAAACAATACTTTCGATATTATTTGAATCCGTCGCGGATCCAGGTGAACATGCGGATTACCGGAGGCATGCACATCTCCTGAGGAGCGATCTAAATCCACAGGAACATCCAGTCGTTCTACCACTGAGGCAGCCTCAAAATAGCCTTTATTTCCAGGTCGTGTATTTTTATTGCCTGCCTGTTTTAGTAATAGGGGTAACCATCCACTTTCTAATTCAGCACCACTACACACCACCAAATTTACACGCCTGATTTTTGCAATTAAGCTGGGCCTTGCTTCTATATGATGTGGATCCTGGAAAGCGGTAGTTGCTGTATATGTACTAACACGCTCACCCCCTAGCTCATTAACTAAAGATGCCCACTCTGGTTCACAGGCAAATACATTTATATTTGCCATCAGTGGCGATGTTATAAATAGCGCAGATAAAAAAGTAAAAATCTGAATCCAGTTTTTCATTTTTTATACCCCTTAAAAACGGTGAGCGCCATGCGCACCTAAAGTAACAATGTATTGCATAAAAATAAGCGTATCGCTGTCTTCATATGAATCATCTTTACTAACTTGTAAACGAATCCGACTGTATTCGCTGTGGGAGTAATCCAGCATAATACTTGAACGTTCTGCTTTATGGCCTTCATTATCTAAGCCTGCTTCCATTAACACTGCAGAATCCGAGCCCTGATTATTCGCACTTAAATAATCATATCGGTAACCCACGCGCCAACGCGGCATAAACTGATAAATACTTTGTAAATACCAGCCACTCTGCTCGCCCTGATACGTTGTTTCCTCTATAGGGCTACTGCCTTCTAGTACAACATTGCCATCTTCATTGCGCTCAAAATATTCTGCCTGTAATTTCAGATTTTGCTCACGGTTATTTCCATTGGGCGACCACTTCCAGACAAAATCGACACCGTTAAGAGAGCTTTCACCCGCATATGTTGGCACCTCAATCGTATCAGCCTCATGCGCATGACTCTCAGCAGCACGGTTTTCTATATCGGCTCGCCAATGGGAAAAACCTAACTGCCAGGCATGACTTACACCTACATCACCACCAAATTTTGCAAATGCAGTGTATGCACCATTGCCATCATTCGCAGCTCCACCAGCAGGAAACCGCTCGCCGCGCATGGCTTCTATACCCAGTTTAAAATAGAATTCTGTCGGGACTAACCAACTAACTTGTAAACCATCGTCAATTAACTGGTTACCAAACATTCCACGATATACTAAAGACGCATCGGTAAAATCCCAGGCATGGGGATGCTGATTGTTCATATAACCAATATCAGAATAAAACCGCCCTGCTTTAATGGTAATACCATTACCCATGGCCAATGTTTCTATAAATGCTTCTTCCAGCTCAACTTCCGTTTCACCTTCATGATCCGCAATAACTGTCGTTAATTTGCCAAAAAACATATCATCTATATTGTTGCTAAAACTAAGCTCGTTATGCCCCAGATTAAACCCCTGTTCACCACGTGAAGCTTCTCCGCCGAGCATAAACCCTGGCAACTCATAGTCGCTATTATTTGAAAAACTACCGTAGCGAGCATCCAGAGTAAGACTAATATCCGGATTAAAGTTGGCCTTATTAGCCGCAAAAGATGAATTAAGGCCGGCAAGTATCAGCATGCCCGTTGATATAGGCAATGCTATAGAATTTTTTTTCATTGAGTTGTTTCCCCAAATCAATCACAAAATAAATTAACTTACCGTAATAAACGGCAAGACTTACAGAAAGTGAGATTTAGATGAAACGAGGAGGCGCGCGAGCAGCGTAATTATAAAAGCCCTTATTCAGAACGATTAACCGCGTATGCTCCGCTTTAAATTGAAAAAATTTGGGTAAGTGAGCTTTCAGGGTCGAAGGTGTAACCGCATGATCAAACGTCTGCGCACTTAGGCAGTAGTCGCAACTCTCATCTTCAGTGTGAATATGGTAATCATGGCTTAAACTCCCCCACTGGGTGAGCAGCACAACTAAAACCAGAACTGTGAGATATAAACGTTTCATCGGTGATGAGTATAATCTAATCTGGGTTGGAAATACTATATATAGATCTACTTTTGATCGGCCGTAGTTTTGATTAATTCCTTTCTTCTAAGTTAATCTTCTATAGTTATACTTGCCGCTAAAATTTTATCCATTGCCTGCACAAGCTGTGCGGTTTTTTGTACGTTGAGTGCATTATGATGCGGGTCTGCAAAGTGGCCTAAATCATTGTCAAAATATTTTCCTGAAGCTGTAACGAATTCATCGGATAATGCTAATCGAGCAAGAATATCTGCACCAATGCCAATATCTTTTCCGGCCATACCAAAGCCTTCTTTTACCATTTTGGTGGCCAGTAATGATCCAGGGTTTACCGCAATAAAAACCGGGCCTTTATCTTTGAATGCAAGCGCCATACTACGAGACCACATAGTGATGGCTAGTTTACTTTGTGCATAAGCATCTAAATCATCGGTTAATTTAAGCTTACCCGCAAGTGCCTCTAAATTAACAGGCGACTGAGCCGCGGAAGACAAATTAATCACACGGCCGGTAACATCCATTACTGGCAAAAGTTTTTTAGTTAACAGATATGGCGCAAGGGTATTCACAACAAACCGAACATCGAGGCCATCCTGTGTAATGGGTTCAGCTGTTTTAAGAATACCAGCATTATTTATTAGCACATCAATTTTATCATGATGTTCTATTACTGCTTTTGCGAGCATTTCAACGTCACCTAAACGTGATAAATCGGCAAGATATGTTTCAACATTTAAATTGCCAGACACCTCGGAAATTATTTTTTTCGCCGCTTCCAGTTTTTTTTCATTCCGCCCATGCAGCAAAATATGCTGCCCCTGTAACGCCAGTTTTTTTGCCAATTCCAAACCAATACCATCAGTTGAGCCGGTAATAAAAATTGTTTTCTGCATGGTATTATCTCTCTTGTGTTGCGAACTCAGGTAACACATCATCCGCTAAACGTTTCAGTGTGGTTTCAATATTTGCCCGATTAAAACGCAGGTTTAATGCAACATGGTTTATGCCAATTGCTTGCAGTGATTTAAGGTGAGAGCAAAGATGATTTACTCCCGAGCGAAAGCCAAGATGAATGGCTTGCGCTGGCGCATCAGGATCTTCGAGCAGATCAATATACAGTGACTGCACAGCAGGCTTATCATACATACCCGCCGTTTTAATTCGATCTCGCCAGCCAGTAATAATTTTTTCCTGCGCTTCAATACTACGTGGATAAGTGATCCAGCCCTCACCATGCTGTGCTATCCATTCAGGATCCTGCTGACTACCACCGGTTATTAACAATGGAATTTTTCCAGCGGTGGGTTTGGGCAACATATCCATACCGCCGCCGAATGAATCAACATTGGGACTACCATAAATATTCTCGAATGCCGGCGCGTCTTCCCACATGTGATTAATATATTCAAAGCTTGCACGAAAGCGTTCATCACGATCTTCAAACGACATATTCAATGCCGGATATTCTTCGGGGCGATCACCTGAAGCCACACCTAAAAGCAGTCGTCCGCCAGATAGCACATCGACACTGGCCGCGGCCTTGGCAATATGCGCAGGATGGCGCAGGGGCAATACAATACTGGCTACACCTAATGCAATACGCTCGGTTTGCGCGGCTAACACACCAAGGTAAACGAAAGGATCAAAGATTTGTCCCGCATCACCAAAGGAGGCTACGTTAAAGGGTACATCACGTAACCAGACGGCTGAAAAACCAAGCTGTTCCGCTAGCTGAACACGCTCAACATGATACGTCATGCCAGGCACGGGCCCTAATGTGTAAGACTCTAATGGCACGACCAGACCGAGGCTTAATCGGTTTGGATGAAACGTGCTGTTATATGCCCGGTTAAAAGGCTGAAATGTTTCTCTATCGATCAGGTTTTCTGCGTGCTTGAGCATCGTTTTCACTCCTGTCGCGATATGATTTCGCTAATTGGGTACTGTTAGTGCCTATGCTGTGCCGGAATGACGTCGTACCTACCATCTGTGCGTACATAGATAATGCTCTCCACCTCCGCTTTAGATGAGATTTGATGCACCGATTCTCCCTTCGAACTGAAATAACTACCCGGCTCTAATGTTTTAAAATCTGTTTCACTCACCTGGTACTGTGGTTGGCCTTTAATGACCACCGCGCGGAAGCTTGAGCCTTGGCTATGTATCTTTCCGACAAATCCAGCCGGCAGATTGACAAAACTTCCGTTCGACTGAGCATCCTGCAAGTTACCCCAGAGATAGGCGACCTTGGGGGCCATGGTAGATGGTCTATGGGCAGAGGCCTGTATTCCGGGCGGATCAACCCAGACGATGTTCGATGCATCCACGTTAATTGGCCTTTCACCACTATCAAACACCTTTTCTACAGGAAGAACGAGGTACGGGCCCTTATCAATTTCGACGAGCGCTATATTAGTAGCACCCCTGGCAGCAGTAATGTGCACTTCGCCTTTCGGTTGCGTCCAGAATGAACCTGCCGGCATCCACATATGGGCAGCATCCGGGTCATCGTTGTGAATTAGCCCACTAATAACCACTGCGCGGTAGGTGGCATTGTGAATATGAGGTGGTGACGAGAAGCCATCTACAAACCTGGCGAGAAATCCCGTTGGCACAGTGCCTTTGCGATAACCCCAAAGGGTTGCTGCCTGCGGACTCTTGTCACCGCGAGCGGGATTGAGCTTTTCCCACTTAAGCTGTGATGCCAGAATAAGCTTATTATTTGGCTCGGCTGCTGGTTTCGCAGTAACGCTGTTGGATGTAGCCTGCGAGCCAGCACAGGCAGTGGTTGTGACGCTTACTAGTGAGAGCATTAATACCGTTCTCATATGCCTTTTTACATTGGCGTCAATAGTGAGTGCTGTCATGCCTGCTTTCTCCTTGCTAGTCTTAAACTTCTACGACGACTTTACCGGTTGCCTGCCCGCTGGTCAGTCGATCGTAGGCTTTACCTGCTTCAGTTAAATTAAACGTCTGCTCATCGAGCAAGGGTTTTAACTCCCCTGCATCCACAATTTCACTGAGCTTCACCAGAATTTCACCGTGTTCTTCACGTTTATGGTTGTACAGCATAGGGATTAACATAAACACTACATGAATCGATAAACCTTTAAAGTGAGCGGGTGTTAAATCCAGTTCCAGTAGCGATACTGTTGTGGTTACCTGGCCATTTAATGCAGCAGCCTCGAACGAGTTCGTCATATTGGCGCCACCCACGGAGTCAAAAACCACATCAAAGCCTGCGCCATTGGTATATTTTTCAACATACTCTGCAACCGCTTCATCCCGATAATTAATCGCTGTGGCACCATACTTTTCAACGATTGCCTTCTGGTTTTCACTCGAAATAGTCGTAAATACATCTGCTCCAAAATGCCTGGCCAATTGCACCGCAACGTGGCCTACGCCACCGGTTCCACCATGCACCAGTACTTTTTGATTCGCATGGGTTTGTGCTCGTTGCAAACCTTCATATGCAGTAATACCGACCAGAGGTAATGCAGCGGCTTCGCGCATGGTGAGTGTTTCAGGTTTGTGGGCAATTAGTTTGGCATCCGCCAGCATGTATTCTGCAAGTGAACCCTGTAAATCGGCCAGGCCTCCGGCACAACCATACACTTCATCCCCCGCTGCAAAACCGACAACGCCCTCTCCCACCGACTCGACAGTACCGGCGAAATCCATCCCCAATATAGCGGGAAGGTCGGGGGACAGGGGTAAATCTTTACCCATTTGGCGAATCATCGTATCAACCGTATTTACACTTGCCGCGGCTATTTTTACCAGTACATGCCCTGCTGTAATTTCAGGTTGGGGTAGCTCGGTGACTGTGAATTCCGCATTATCACCATAGGCATTAAGGACCATTGCTTTCATTGATTTTCTCCATTAAGGGTTAACATCAGTGAGGGTTAACATGGATGAAAGTGTAGGCCTTGAACACAAAACGAAAAACAGTGTAATATTTGAATCATTATCAAAATATATTTGAAAATATGCAGATAGACGATCTTAAGATAATTTTGAAAGTGGCCGAGTTTCGCAGTATTACCGCAGCCGCAACCCAGCTAGATATGCGCACAGCAACCGCTAGCGCTGCATTGAAACGGGTGGAAAAGATGCTGGGAGCGGAGTTATTTATTCGCACTACTCGGCAACTACGCCTCTCCTCTGCGGGTGAACGCTATATTCCGCAGTGCGAGCAAGCACTACAGCTGCTGGAACAAGCCAGACTCAACATGCAGGCTGAACAGGACATAGTCGAGGGCGAATTACGTCTAGCCATCTCATCAGATTTAGGACGAAACCTGGTAATCCCCTGGCTGGATGATTTTTTAGCAAGCTACCCAAACGTCAGTTTAAAAATTAATATTAGTGACAGTAATATTGATTTCTATCGTGACTCGGTCGACATCGCATTGCGTTATGGCTCGCCTGACGATGCCAACTTATATGGATTCAAAATCTGCAACACACCGACGATTCTTTGCGCAACACCCGAGTACCTTAAGAAAAATAGTACGCCTGAACACCCGGAAGAACTAAGCAGTCATAATGGTTTGTTTTACCAGCTATTCGACATCATTCACGATACCTGGAAATTCACACAAAATGGAACAGATTATAAAATTAAAATGAACGGCAACCGTGCTTCCAATGATGGTGATCTGGTGAAGCGCTGGTGTGTAGCGGGCCATGGTTTGGCAGTTAAATCCTGTCTGGATATGTCCACCGAATTATTACTGGGAAAGGTTGTGAATGTCATGCCCGAATTTAAATCCAGTTCTACTGAATTATGGCTGGTGTGCCCGAGCAGGCAATCTATTACGCCAGCGGTAAGATTGCTGCGTGATTATTTGCGAAAAAAATCTAAACATATTTTGACAAAAATGATTGATAAAAACATTTTAGATACAAATGTAATTACCGACTAACAATCACTAAAAAATTACCATAATAGCCACATATACTATTAACTTTCTTGAAGACCAGGTACAGAAACTATGATTAAGATATACGACATCCCAAACTATGAGATATTGCGTACAATTGTATTACTCCGGTAATTTCCCTATAACCGCTTGAAATTTATTCATTGATTATGTGTATTTTAAGCAATTTAAATTTATGGGTATCCTGCTAAGAATAATATATAGCAAGATTAAATAGAGTAACCAGCGAAAAGCTATTTATTTAATGGAAGATGTACCTCGATACATAATCCGCCTGATTTCTGGTTATATGCTTTTATCTCTCCACAATGTAATTCCACCGCACGACGCGCAATAGCCAGGCCTAAACCGTAACCAGGTATTTTAATATTTTGCTGCTTTTCATTGATACGTACAAAAGGCTGAAAAAGGTCTGCCAGTTTTTCTTCTTCAATGCCACTACCACTATCGCAAACCCTAATCATTACGTCATTATCCCGGGTATTCAAAGTGATGCTAACTTCAGTGTTTGCAGGCGTATAATAAATCGCATTGCGTATTATATTTTCTATCGCCCTGCGTAGTAACTCAATACTACCTTTAATTAATATTTCGCCTGCACTGCGTAAGGCTATTTGTTTATTCTGGTTCGTGGCTTCGAATTGCGCATCTCCTGTTATGGATTCAACTAATCCATTTAAATCGAAATAGTCATCCTCCTGATTCTGAATATTCGCTTCCAGGCGTGACAAAGTGAGTAACTCACCGACTAGTTCATCAAGGCGCTGGCTTTCTTTTTCTATACGCTGCATAACTTCTTCACGTTTATCGGGTTGTTGTCGACCCATTTCAATCGCAACACGTAAACGTGCAAGGGGTGAGCGTAATTCATGAGAGACATCATTCAACAGACGCTTTTGAGTTGCCACCAGTAGTTGAACCTGTTCGGCCATGTTATCAAAATCCATGGCAAGATCAGCAATTTCATCCTTGCGATTACCAATATCCGGCATCACTCGGGTATCAAGATTACCATCCGCAAACTGATTGGTTGCTTTGCGTAAATACCTAATTGGCTGGGTAATGTACCAGGCCAGCCATGCACTAAAAAACAGGCTCGCCAGTAATGCTATAAATAAAGGTAATGTGGGCAGGAACCGGGGAAATCCTGCATTATAATATTTACCTTTATAATGTTCATTAGCAGAATTTGCTTTACTTCCATGAAGAAATTCACGCCGCGGTACAAACAGCAAAAACTGTTCGCCATTAGGTGTAGTGACTTGTTTTATGTTGCTCTGTTGCGGGTCGTTTAATGCCTCGCGTGCTTTGGCTAACACCATAGGGGGAACAGGACGACCTAAGATATCTTTACCTGCCTGATTGACTATCATCACCGCTAAAGGACGTCGAGTTCTCTCCCCACGATACTCAATGACTTCGTGCAATTCTTCTACACCTTCAGCACTTAGTACTCTGGCCAGTGCCTTTATACTGTAATAAGCTCGCGGACCATCTGCGAGCACTTCAAGTTGCTCTATGCGTTCCTTATTATGTTGCCATACCAAACCACCCACAAGGGCACCGGTGATTAACAGCGTTAACCATAAACTTAAAAATATTTTCCAGAATAAGCGACCCATATTTATTTCCACGTATTAGTTCGCAGCCGATAACTGATAACCCTGACCACGTACGGTAATAATCATTTCTCCTACACCCGACTGAGCCATTTTTTTGCGTAGATTACTCATATGCATATCAATACTGCGGTCATACTTTTCAAGTTTTCGTCCCATACTTAGTTCAGAGAGTGTTTCTTTGCTTACCACTTTCCCTGCCTGTTTAATCAGGGTGAGTAGCAAGTTAAATTCCGTGCTGGTTAAGTCCAGTGGTTTACCCGCGACGAGAGCAGAGCGTGAGGCGGGAATCAATTCCAGCAAACCTATTTGCAGTAGCTGCTCATTGTCTACCTGATGAGAACTAGCCTGTGTGCGCCGTAATACAGCACGTAAGCGCGCTAACAATTCACGTGGGTTAAAAGGTTTGGGCAGGTAATCATCCGCACCAATTTCCAGCCCAACAATACGATCCACATCATCACCCTTCGCAGTTAGCATTAATACGGGCACACTCGATTCGACACGTAACCTTCGCAATACTTCAAAGCCATCTAACCCTGGCATCATCACATCCAGAACAATCGCATCGAAGTTCTCAGCGAGTGCTTTTTCGATGCCCTGCTTTCCGTTGTAGGCGTGCTCAACATCAATGCCTTCCGTCGTCAGGTACTCCCCTAACATAGCTGACAGTTCTTTATCATCATCAATAAGTAGCAGGCGGGTCATAGTTTTCCGTATGGTTTTTATTAAATGTTATATAGTGTTATTTCTATACACTAATTCTTACATATATAAGCCGCCTGTTCAGGGTCTTTACAGATCTTTACATAGCTTTACCAGACACTGACCCATATTTGCAGAGTGTTTTTGCATAATATCAATCAAGGCAACCACTGAGGTTGTTAACAAACAAAACAGGAAAAATCTTATGAAAAAACGTAACTTGATTATTGCTAGTATTCTGGCAGGTACTATAGGTGTAGCGGGTGCAGTACAAGCATTTGGTAGTCACGATGGAGGTGATCGCTGTAATTATAAAGGTGAGCATCGAGGCGACAGGATGATGTACATAATGAAGGAGCTTGATTTAAGCGATGAGCAACGTCAATCAGTGCGCGAAATTAAAAAGCAAAATCGCGAACAGATGAAAAACAATCGTGAACAGATGATGGAAATTCGCAAGGAGCTGAGAGAAGCATCCAGTGCAGACAACTATGATGCAGCCAAAGTACGTGAGCTTGCAGATAAAAAAGCCAAGCTTATGGCAGATATGACAGTAAAACGAGTGGAAATAATGCAACGTATTCGTAGTGAGCTAACACCTGAGCAACAGAGAGAGTTTGCTAAGATGAAAGAGCATCGTTCAGATAGAGAGGGATATGACGACTAAATACAAGCTTTATAAAACCTCATTTTGAGTAATCAGTGGTAAAATGGCCTGGATCAAATCCAGGCCATTTTTTATTAGGCAGCCAGATAACAAGTAATATGTCACGATGATTTTTTCGTTTTGATGGTAACGGAAAGTTTATTGAGCACTTAGATTGAATTTAGGCTGGCCATATGAATCAAAAAATAAAAACACTATTACTGCTGCCCCGTTAACAAAATGAAATGCCTGCTGATACACTTATATAGCAATCTATATATTGATTTCATGTTGCAATAGAGATGAAATCAAAAAATTTGACTCCGTCATACCTGCGAAGGCAGGTATGCAGTGTCTGCAGGCCTTTCAACGTCACTAGATTCCTGCCTTCGCAGGAATGACAAGTTAACGGGATAGCAGTGAAACACTATATATTGAGCTAACCGATACAAGGACACTAGTTAGTCATTCATAGTGACGGTGTAAATAATTCTGTGTAACTACCATGCCTATGAATCACACAGACTAAGATTAAGCTATACGGCATACCCAACTGCGAGATATTGTTTACAATTGTACTAAATCGGTAATTTTTCTGTAACCGCTCGTTTTTCAGCTAATACTTGAATGCTAACCAACATATCAAAAGCTAAACATTCCATTTTTCAACAAGGTAATCTACAAATGCACGAACCTTTGTAGAAACCAGTTTACTGTACGGATATACCGCATATAAACCGGGCGTAGTTGGTGTGTATTCATCAAGTACTGTTTTTAAGCGTCCTTCTTTTAATGCATTGCTAACCATATATGTCGGCCCGATAAAAATGCCATTACTATTGAGCGCTGCTTCCATTAATAAGTTACCCGTATCTGAACGAAGATTACCCTCAACTTTTACATTAAAGCTCTTTCCCTGTTCATTTTTAAACAACCAGTGATCTGCATTGGGCGCTTGTGAGTAAATAAGACAATTATGTGTTCGAAGATCATCAGGATGATCAGGTATACCGTGCTGCTTTAAGTAATCAGCTGATGCGCAAGCATGAAAACTACAGGGCATAAGTAGTCGTGCCATCAAACTGGAATCTTCCAGTTCACCTACTCGGAGGGCGACATCAATACCTTCCTCAATCAGATCAACAAACCGACCACTGATACGCACATCGAGTTCTATTCTGGGAAAGCGTTGCTGAAAACCCAGCAACATTTCTGGCAGCAATGACATTGCAAGGCTCTCAGGTGCGGTTATACGCAACCTGCCTTGCGGTTCACTTTGCATGGGTAAAACAGATTGCTCAGCCTCTCGAACATCCGACATGATGCGATGGGAATAGCTGGCAAATACCTCGCCTGCCTGAGTGAGGTGTAGTCGCCGGGTCGTGCGGTTAAGCAGTTGCACCCCAAGATGTTTTTCCAGCAGGGAAACCTGCTTGCTGACAACCGGCTTGGACACCCCCAAGGCATCGGCAGCAGCCGTAAAGCTGCCCTTCTCAACCACAGCAGAAAACGTCTCAAGATAAGGAAGAATACTCATATTAGTAAAGATTTAGAAACAATAAGTTTCTTTATAGCACGTTTATGTCGAAAAAATAAATAGTTAAACTGGTTTTCAAGGTGAATCGAACCAAAGTAATGCTCGAGTCACTCAATGATCGGACGCTATAAATTATTGGGAGAAATATCATGTTGAAAAACACAGCTAACAGATATGGCATTGTCGCCAAAGGCTTTCACTGGGCGCTATTCCTGATGCTTAGCTTTTCAATTGTCGCGGGTAACTTCCTGGCATCTATGCCTAAAGGCGTTGAGAAGATGCAGGCAGCCGGTATGCACAAATCGTTTGGTGCTATCTTGCTAATGCTGATTCTGATGCGTTTTTTATGGAAACTAATCAATGAAGCGCCAGGCCTCCCAGCAGGTACAACGCCAATGCAGGCGATAATGGCCAAAGGAATGCACTGGGTACTTTATGCCCTGATGTTTGCACAACCACTGTCGGGCATTATGATGTCTCAGGCGGCCGGCATCCCGGTAAGTTTCTTTGGCCTTTTTGAATTTCCTGTTTTCCTTGATAAATCTATTGAACTTGCAAAATTTTTCCGTGGCATGCATGGAACTGTATGGATTTTATTAGTGTTGTCGGTAGTAGGTCATGTTGGCGCTGCCCTGCACCACCATTTTTTCAAGAAGGATAACGTGTTGAAGCAAATGATCGTTGGCGCATAAGCGTCATCGCGATTAAATCTGAAATTAAATGAGGATAAGAAAATGAAACGCATTTTATTAAAATTAACGGTTGTGGTTGGTATGCTGTTTTCCTCCATTGCAATGTCTGCGGATTTCCCGACCCAGGAACCAATGGGTGGTAAGGCGTTTGGTCACAGTGTAAAAAATATTGGCAATGGCCTGTACGTTTTCCGCTGGTGGGTATATCGCAATATCTTTCTGGTGACAGATGAAGGTGTCATTGTGACCGACCCAATGAACCCTAAAGCGGCTAAACTTTTACAAAAGGAAATTCGCAAGATTACAGATAAACCGGTTAAGTATGTTGTTTATAGTCACAATCATCATGACCATATTTCAGGTGGTAAAATATTTAAAGATCAAGGTGCAAAAATTATTGCACACATAAACACCCTGAAAGAAATGAGTCAGCATCCAAGTCCTGTTAATCCTCTACCTGATATTACATTTGAAAATGAATATACGGTGCAGTTAGGTGGACGATCATTAGAACTGAACTACTTCGGTCCAAACCATGGCGAAAGTTTGGTGGTGATGCGACTACCTAAAGAAAAGATACTCTTTGTTGTTGATATTGTTACACCTCGAAGAGTCGCCTTTAGAACCATGCCTGATTTCTGGCCTGACGAATGGATCAGGTCACTGAAAGAAATTGAGCAATTAGACTTTGACTATGTGATTTCGGCTCACGGCCCAGCAAATCAACCTGCTATGGATCCAGCGTCAGTTGTCGCTGAACAACGTATGTATCTAGAAGATCTGATGGCGGCCGTAAAAGCAGAAATTGACAAGGGCACCCATAGCCCAGATAAGTTGCGTAAAATTGTAAAGCTACCTAAATACGAGCACTGGCGCTCATATAATGAATGGCTACCAATGAATATCGAGCGTATCTGGGCCTATTATCATATGGCCTGGTAATCAGACCTGATACATGCAGGGCGCTGATCACTTCAGCGTCCTGCATGTTTTATTCAAATACATTCTTATTCTGTTCTATTTTACGTTAGTTATTTGGCATATCCATAAAGTATAATATCGCACTATTCCTCTTGAAACTGAATAGAACAAATATGATTACCTTATACGGAATCCCCAACTGCGACACCATTAAAAAAGCCCGCAAGTGGCTCAAAGACAATGGCGTCGATTACGAATTTCACGATTACAAAAAACTGGGTGTGCCTGAAAAAGAACTCAAAAACTGGGTAAAACAGGTGGGCTGGGAAACACTACTAAATAAGCGTGGTACCACCTGGCGCAAGCTGGATGACAACACTAAAAACTCAGTAGACGAAAAATCTGCGATTCAGATTATGTTAGCAAACCCCAGTATTATTAAGCGACCGGTTCTTATAAAAGGCCAAATACTATTGGTTGGTTTTTCTACTAATGATTACGCCAAACTTTAAAAAATAGTTAATCTGCAGTGCTGTAATTTTAAATGAGAAAAAATCACACATCTTTTTGGTGCTTCTCTATAATGCCATCCACATAATTTTTTTGAGGAATAGAGGTTGATGTTATTTTTTCGTTCATGCTTTTTCTGCCTGTGTATCATCATATTATCCACACCAGCATCACCAGGCTTTGCCAATAGTAGTCACGCTATAAGTGATTTAGATCATTTTCACAGTGCCGGATTTAATACCGTAAAACTGGGTGCCAATATGGATCTCTTTGCAGCATCAAGAGACTTTGGCCCCGTAAATGAGAAAAGCGAGCTAAAACTTCGCGAAATAGAGTTGTCACTTGAAGCTCAAATAAACCCATGGCTTCACGCCATGATATTTTTAACCAAACCATCCGATGAACCTTTTGATGTCGAAGAAGCCGCCGTTATAGCTGACCTCAACTACGGCTTTCGCCTGAAAGCCGGTAAGTATCGTAATGAATTTGGCTTACTTAACGCCATTCACGAGCCAGAAAGGCCGCAAATTTCGCTGCCACTTCCAATTACCGAATTTTTAGGCGAAGAGCAACTTCGTGAAACAAGCATTACGCTGGGCAAAAAACTATCATTTGGAAACGGCCATAGTGGGGGTGCGAGTATTGCACTGCTCAATAGTGAAAATGAAATCGCTTTTAATCAAGCTCAAGCGAAAAATAAGGCCTATACGGGCAAGCTATATTATGGTTACAAATCATCTGCCACGGCATATCAGCTTGGCTTTAGTGCGCTAACTGGAAAAAATGATACCGCAGGACGCTTAAACACAAACTTACAGGCCTTTGATTTTAACTATATGCTACAGCCCGATTACGCCGCAAAGTATGATTATTCAGCACGTTTTATGCTGCTAGGTGAGGTGTTTTATAATCAACGCGAAATTACAGCGGGCAACACAAATAAAGCTCAGGGTTATTGGACGGTTGCAGATTATCAGTTTATGCCTGCGCACCATATTGGCATAGGGTGGGAATCTACTGAAGGCATATTAGACAAATCAATTAAGTCGGATGCTTACTCCATGCATTATAGCTGGTATTACAGTTCACATGGCCGCTTGCAATTAGAAGCGCGCCGTTTAAATAATGATAATGCCGATGATGGCCTTGAGGTTCTGCTTCAATGGAACATCGTGCTAGGCCCACACAGTGAAAAACCATTTTTACCCATGTTAGAGCAGTGACATTAATATGCTTACATCGCATCTAAAAATGAAATAAAAGGCAATAATTTATGAAGCAGGATTTAAAATCTATAATAAAAAATTTTAAAGAAGATGAAGAGACTGTTTATAATAGCTGGTTTGTAAATAATGACGAAAGATTAAAAGCATTTCGTTCTATTAGACGAGGTGTATTTGATGTAATACAGGACATTAAAAATGGGGACTTCGGCAATGACTTTAAAGGTTCATCACTGGAATTTGTATTAAACTGCATTACAGAACAAAAACAGGTATTTAAAGGTGCATCTCATCCATTCTACTGGAAGCCAAAATTACGCATACCTGACATCTATGAAAATGAAGAAAATAAAATCGCGTTTGCCCAGTTCCTTGAAAAATGTATAAATGCCACCAAAGAAGAACAGATCATTAAGGAAATTATTTTACTCGACCAGCGAAAGATTAAAGGGCTAGGCCCGGCAGTTGCCAGTATTCTTTACTTTCTACACCCCACTATTATCCCACCGTGTAATACCGCTATTGTTAATGGATTTAACACCCTGTTCAAAGACAAAGTCAAACTTGGCTCATGGTCTGAATATCTTAGAATGAGAGAAGTCATTATAGAAAAAAACAATGAATTAAAATCTGAGCTTTCAAATGACCTGGGGGCTTTTGCGGGGCTTCTGTTTGATATAGGCGAAAATAAATTATTGATAAGCGATGATCATCTTACTGATGAAGAAAGAACAAAAATTGAAAAGAAAATTAATAAACGGCATAAAGAAGTAGTCAGTGAAATGGAGGAGGAAGACCTGCATACCGAAATGCAGCATCATATTCTGACGATTGGCAGCTCAATAGGATACGATGTCATCGCAGCCGTAAATGACAGGTCACGTTGCCATAATGGAAACAGCCTGTCTTTTATCAGCATTGATCAATTTCCAGAACTAAACGTTGATAAAGACACTTACAAAACCATTACGCTTATTGATGCCGTCTGGTTTGATAAACACACCAACAATATCACCTGTGCTTTTGAAGTAGAAAAGAGCACGTCAATTTACTCCGGAATATTAAGACTTAACGACCTGTATTATTCTTTGCCAAACAATCCACCATCTTTGTACCTTATTATTCCCGATAAACGAGAAAAAGAAGTCATATTACAATTACAAAGACCGTCTATAAAAAATAGCGATATTGAAATACATTACATACTCTTTTCTGATTTAAGAAATGATTGTGAGGCAATATGCAAGTTTGGCGAAGATAAAGAAATTCTTAAAAAAATATCCCGAACAGTCAGTTAACAACTATAAATTTGCCCTGCTATGGTGTTCGCCCTCAGAGGCTGAGTACCACACGGCGACCCATCCCCGGGAAATAAATTGTATATAATTTCCCGCTTCTGATTGAGATCGATAATAAAACAAAAATTATTGATACATCTCATTGACTTTGCATAATTCTATTCTATAACTCTATGTGAGTTCTAGATAATTTTGCTTAACTGGCAAAAAACATACGCAAGGCCATTAGTTCAATTAACTAAAAATATATAGGTGAATTGAGTTTAATAGCCGTTAGTAAATGCATACTTAAAGCCATATGGATGTCCATCAATGAAAAAATATATAACTATCTCTTTCCACTTCACTGCTTACTACGGTTTATTTAGAAACTACAACTACGTCTGTAGTTGATTTTAAAATAGGTATTTTGTAAATACCACCATCACAACTATATACAGATCAGACATGATATCTAGGGGAAATAGATATCACAGTGTTTCACTCTATGTCGCTTCAGACGGAATATCAGATAGCATTAGAGAATAACTTCAGAGCAGTCGCTTAACGAATGTTTTTCACTTGCATCTGAATCCATTGACTAGAGGTAATTAAAATGTCTTTAAGTTCTACTAAAATATTAATTGTAACCGCTGTTACATATCTGGCAATCACGCCACTGATTGTGCAGGCAGAAAACTGGAGTGACAAACTCGTAATTAGCGGCTTTGCCAGTGCCAACTATCACAAAACCGATGAACCCCTCCCCTTTAATGGCGAAGCAGGTAAGGGCCATGATGATCAGGGCAGCTTTGCCGGCACCCGGTTTGGCATTAATTTCAATGCCACAATCAATGAGCAATTTAAATTTGCCGGCCAGTTATTTGCCACCAAAGAAGAAGACAATTACGCCACCCATGTAGACTGGGCTTTCGGTACATTAAAACTGACAGATAGCCTGGATTTACGCGCCGGTAAACTCAAATTTCCCGTTGGTTTAGTTAATGAATACATTGATGTAGGTTATGCCTATCCCTGGATGCACGCACCGACTTCCTTTTACTCAGAAGCAGGGCCAAATTTAAATGGTCCTCAAGTTACCCGCGAAGCCTATAGTGGTGCCAGCCTGTTATGGACAGTGGAGCTAGGGGACTGGGAAACTGAATTTGATCTGTTTGTGGGTGAAGTTAATCTGGAAGGCACCGATGTACGTAAGTTAACAGGCCTGGTGGTGAATTTAAACCTTGATGAAGAAATATTTATTGAATTGGCCACCTATGACGGCAATATGCAAAATGTAGTACTAGAAGGTGCTGTCTCCGGCGGAAGCATGTGGGAAAACATGTTATTTATTATGCAGGGTAATATGCAAGGCGCTGATCATTCGGTAGACAGTTTTGGTGTTAAATATGACAGTAACAATATTTTATTTATGTATGAACTGGCTAATGTCACCATGGGACAGTTAACCGCTATGGAAGCTACATCCTGGTATACAACATTAGGCTATCAGATGGGTGAATTTATGCCCCATGTAACCTTTGAAAATTATGAACAGGGCGATGGTAGCGGCGCATTTGATGATGATCAGGATATCGTTACACTGGGCTTACGCTGGGATTATGTATCTAATGTCGCGATTAAGTTTGAAGTGGCTCAAATCAAACTTAATCAGGGTAATGGTATGTTTGGTTATGAAAATAACCCAGAAGACGACACCATTAATATGTTTGGCATTGGCATAGACACAGTATTTTAAGGGGAAAAAATAATGAATAAACTTATTAATACATTAAAACCAGCTGGCCTTGTCATTGTATATTGCTCTGCATTATTTAGTTATTCTGCTCTGGCAGATATCGCCGTTATTGCCAATACTGACAGCGCATCTAGTAACCTATCGATTAAAGATGTGAAGAAAATATTCCTTGGCAAAAACACCTCAATGATGCCTGTTGATCAGCCCGATGGCAATGCAACCCGAAATGCATTTTACCAAAAGGCCGCGAAGAAAAATGAATCGCAAATGAAAGCTTACTGGTCGAAAATGATTTTTTCAGGCAAGGCAACACCACCGGAAACCTCAGCAAATGATGCCTCCGTTATAGCCTGGGTTACCAATAACAAAAATGGTATTGGCTATATAGACAGTGCTTCTGTAGATGGCTCCGTTAAGATTTTACTCACGATAAAATAAACCTATAGTACAGACAGGGAAGATATTCCCTGTCTTTTTTTTTACAAACATGGAGCCTCTTAAATAAGAGATACTCTTCTAACATTTATATTTATAAACAATATTACTGCTGTCCCGTTAAGAAAATGAAATGACGGCCGATACGCTTATATAGCAATCTATATATTGACTCCGTCATACCTGCGAAGGCAGGTATCCAGTGTCTGCAGGCCTTTCAACGTTACTAGATTCCTGCCTTCGCAGGAATGACAAGTTAACGGCACAGCAGTGAAACAACATAAAAACAGGAATATTACGGGTAATGGATTTATCCAAATTTAAGGTGATATTTTCATGAAGTGGTTCAGTTCAATTTCAATTCGTATAAAAATTTTGCTCATCGCCCTGATTGCAATTTTTGGATTCATCGGCATTCTATCATTTAACTATCTGGTCACTGATGAAAATGCTGATCGTCTGCGCAATGTCAAAGATATCTATTTTCCGACCCTGGAACGCATAGATGCCAACCTGGTACGCCTTGAAAGAACCAAAGAAACCCTGAATGCTGCAGTCGCCAGTGCGGAAATCGACCTTCTTGATGATACCGATGAAATGGCGACACAAACCCGCACTTCTTTTGAAGAAATAAATCAGCTTGACAGTGAAGCGGCGGACGGTATTAAAAATATATCTACGATGTTTAACCATTATTACTCTGATGCCAGATCACTCACCAGCGGCATGATTGAGGGCACGCTCAAGCCACAGGATACCAAACAGGCCATTGAAAAAATGCGTGACTCTTTAAGCCAATATAGCCGCACACTACAAGCCTTTCGCAGTGCCAGTTATGAGCGTTTCACACAAAGTATAGATAATGCCGAACAAGCATCTGTAATGGCGCTGCAAATAGGCCTGCTTATTAGTGTGATAGTCATTATTTTTGTCTCATTAAGCGGATTTTTTATCAGTGCGATCATTGAACGTAATATCATGAATGTTGTAGAAACACTGGATGAAATAGCAAAAGGTGAAGGTGATCTAACACGTCGACTGGTATCAAAAGGTAATGATGAAATAGGCAAACTGGTAAACAGCTTTAATGCCTTTATTGGCAAACTGCAAACTATTATTAGTCATGTTTCCGCATCTACCACACAGCTATCGACTGCTGCTGAGGAGATGGCTGCGATTTCAGAAGAAAGTAAATCCAGTAGCGCTAAACAGCATGCAGAAACAGAACAGGTGGCATCTGCTATGAATCAGATGACGGCAACTGTACATGAAGTTGCTCGCAATGCAGAACAGGCTGCAGCATCAGCGCATGAAGCCAGTAATGAAAGCGCAAATGGGCATGCCGTTGTGGATAAAACCATTAGCTCTATCAATAAACTGGCAACTGAAGTCGAAACAGCAGCAGATGTGATTCACCAACTAGAAAAAGATAGTGAAAACATTGGTGCCATACTGGATGTAATACGGGGCATTTCGGAACAAACCAATCTATTGGCACTGAATGCTGCGATTGAAGCTGCAAGGGCTGGTGAACAAGGCCGTGGTTTTGCAGTTGTTGCTGATGAGGTAAGAACGCTGGCTAGCAGAACACAGGAATCGACTGAAGAAATTCAGGAAATGATTGAAAACCTGCAAGCAGGAACGGCGCAGGCAGTAAATGTAATGACAAGTGGCCGTCAACAGGCTCAAACCAGCGTTGATAATGCCAGACATGCCGGTGAATCATTGAGCACAATCGCTAGCTCTGTAAGTTCAATTAGCGAAATGAACACTCAAATTGCCACAGCAGCCGAGCAACAAACCGCTGTGGCGGAAGAGATTAATCGCAACATTAGCAACATAAGCGAACTAGGCCAGCATGTTACCAGCAGCTCAGAAATGACGGCCTCTTCCAGTGAGGAGCTAAGTCAGCTTTCACATGACCTACAAGGTCTGGTTGGACAGTTTAAGGTTTAGAAACAAAATCGATTACGTCAGTAATTGATTTTGGGAGATTCTGAAAAATGACATTTTTTATCGCTGCCTTGCACGAAATTTAATAATTTTTAGTAGTGTCCTTACCAAGGAGCTTTGTTGTAATACTCTATTAGTACGTCATTAAAAACTGCCACCGAATAGCAAACTTAAAAAAGGCACATAGGCGCAGTTTTAAGTAGGGTGGATCAAGCAAGGCGGATCCACCGGTGCGATTCAAAGAAGCCGGACCCGCTTCACTTGATCCAGCCTACGCGATTATTATATTTAGCAATTGATGTCACCCACCAAAAGTAATACGGAGTTGCTTACTGCCCAATCCGATCGATATTACAATAGAGAACAGAACCTGAGCTCCCCCTAGCTAAACACCATTAAGCAGCCTCTTTTTTATGTCTGTCATGCAAAAATCGCAATACTTCTGCGCGGTAATGATTGAACTGTTCATTATCAGCTAGCTCTAATCGATTTCTTGGCCTTTCCAGCTCTATATCTAGAATATCACCCACCGTTGCCGCCGGGCCATTTGTCATCATGACTATTTTATCTGATAACAACACAGCCTCATCTACATCATGGGTAATCATGATAACGGTATTACCTAAGTCAGCATGAATTTCCATTAACGAATCCTGCAAATGCGCACGGGTTAATGCATCTAATGCACCAAACGGTTCATCCATTAATAATACTTTAGGCTCCATCGCTAATGCACGGGCGATACCCACACGCTGTTTCATACCACCGGAAATTTCTGATGGCAATTTATCTTTTGCATGCGTCATATGCACTAATTCAAGATTATGCATGATCCAGTCATCTCTTTCAGCTTTCGATTTTGTTGTTTTAAATACCTGATCAACCGCCAGCTCTACATTTTGATATGACGTTAACCAGGGCAGAAGAGAATGGTTTTGAAATACCACTGCCCTTTCAGGCCCTGGCTCATTCACTTCTCTATTCTCCAGTAGCACGCCACCCGTAGTAGCCTGGTACATACCTGCAACAATATTCATCACAGTTGATTTTCCACAACCTGAATGTCCTATCAGTGAAATAAATTCTTTTTCTGCAATATCTAAATTCACATCTTCTAATGCTTTGTATGGGCCGTTATCTGTTGGAAACTCTATGGATACCTGAGTTAGTTGTAAAAATGAATTAGACATAATAAATTCCTCAATATTTTTTAAATAGGATTAGCGAATTATCGCGTTTCTATCCCATGATACTTTCTGCTGAAAGTACAACATCGTTCTATCTAGCATGAAGCCAATAATACCGATTGCAAATACTGCCACCATAATTCTAGCCAATGAATTTGAGCTACCATTCTGAAATTCATCCCACACAAATTTACCTAAGCCTGGGTTTTGTGCCAACATTTCTGCTGCTATCAATACCATCCAGCCAATACCCAATGATAAGCGAAGTCCTGCAAAAATCATTGGTACCGAAGATGGCAATACGATTTTATAAATTTTTGTAAACCAGTTCAGGCGTAATACACGGCTTACATTAATCAGGTCATTATCAATACTTGATACGCCAATAGCTGTATTAATAATAGTTGGCCACATACAACACAATGTCACTGTTATAGCGGAGGTTATAAATGACTTTGAAAACATTGGGTCATCGCTAACATACACTGCACTCACAATCATCGTTACAATAGGTAGCCATGCAAGTGGTGAGACAGGTTTGAAAATTTGAATTAAAGGGTTAAGTGCTTTATGTACTGTTGTACTTAAACCACTTACTATTCCAATAGGTATCGCAATTAAACTTGCTACGATAAAGCCTGTTAGAACCGTAAACAAACTGGTTAACATTTGATCAAAAAATGTTTCTTTACCTGTATACGGCCTTATCTTGACAGTCGCTTCAGGGTTTTTTTCTAATTTTATAGCATTACGTTTTTCCTGACGCTGATAAAATTTATCTTCCTTTTCACGTTCTGATATGTGTTCATCATATAGTGTGACAGCTTGATCCCATACTTGTGTTGGACCAGGAACTTCTCCAAGAGATGTTACAATTTGGGAAGCGGTACCACCCCAAATTCCTAGAAACAGCAAAAATGCTACAACTGGAATTAAGAATGACTTTATGACTTTACTACCTAAGTCTTTAGGTAAAACGAAAGGGAATACAAAAGCCATAAGACCTGCTCCTTCTGATTTCATCAGCGAAGATTTAATCAGTGTTAATATTCCAAATAATTTTATTGGAGATTTAAACAACATACTGATACCTTTTTAACAAACCCGTCTCAAAAAGGTTCAACTTTTAAGAGACGGGACATTACTTATTTATTACTTAATTACGTCTGTACCTTTCAAACCGATACTGAATTTTTTCAGATATTCGTTTGGTTCTTTACCATTGTAAGTAATACCATCTATGAAGTGAGTTTGTGGAGCTCGGAAACCATCTTCTTTTGCAAAATCTGGAAAATCTGCTGCGCTAATTTTTCCTTCTGCGATTAATGCTTTTGCCGCTTTCTCGTAAATATCTGGACGATATACTTTCTTAGCAATATCCATGTACCAGCTATCTGGCTTAGTATCTGCAATTTGCCCCCAACGACGCATCTGCGTTAAATACCAAATAGCATCTGAGTAGTACGGATAAGTTGCGTTGTAACGAAAGAAAACATTAAAGTCGGGGACGTCACGTTTATCGCCTTTTTCGTATTCAAACGTGCCTGTCATACTGTTTGCGATAACATCGTAATCAGCACCTACATAGTTACTTTGCGAGAGAATTTTCACTGCTTCCGGGCGATTTTTATTATTCTCTGCATCCAACCATTCGGCAGCGCGAATCATCGCTTTAACAACGGCTATATGTGTATTTGGATTTTTATCAGCCCAGGCTTTACTTACACCAAAAACTTTTTCTGGATTATTTTTCCAGATTTCATAATCGGTAACCACTGGAACACCAATGCCTTTAAATACCGCTTGTTGATTCCACGGTTCGCCTACGCAATAACCATTAATCGTACCGGCTTCCATAGTGCTTGGCATTTGTGGTGGAGGTGTAACAGATAATAATGCGTCTGCGTCAATCGTTCCTGAAATATCGCCTTTCTTTGGTGCATAGAAACCAGGGTGAATACCACCGGCAGCTAACCAGTAACGTAATTCATAGTTATGCGTAGATACTGGAAATACCATGCCCATCTTAAAAGGCTTGCCTTCTGACTGATACTTTTCAACTACTGGTTTTAATGCATCTGCTTTAATTGGATGCACAGGTTTACCATTTTCATGCGGCACATTGGGCTTCATTTGTTTCCATATATCATTTGAAACCGTAATTGCATTACCATTTAAATCCATACTAAATGCAGTAATGATATCCGCCTTGGTACCAAAGCCAATTGTTGCACCTAATGGCTGACCAGCTAACATATGAGCACCATCTAGCTGCCCATCAATCGTTCTATCTAATAATACTTTCCAGTTAGCCTGAGCTTCTAGCGTTACATAAAGCCCTTCATCTTCAAAGTATCCTTTTTCATAAGCAATTGCCAAAGGCGCCATATCGGTTAGTTTAATAAAACCAAACTTAAGCTCTTCTTTTTCCAGCTCACCAGCATAAGATGAAGCCATGCCTAAACTACATGATATTGCGATTGCACAAGACAATGTTTTAATAAAACCTCTTCGTCCTGCATTTTCTCGATTAAAAACCATTTTTATCTCCAGTAAATTTAATGCAAAAAAAAGCGCCCAAAGCACTCTGTAATAAAACAGTTTGCCTGGACGCCTTTGCCCGCTTTAAAAATTAATGATTAAATTAAATACTTACTAATACGTTATGGTGAATGAAACTCAGTTTCATATCATGGATCACCGTTGATCTTATATACATACATTCACATATCATGCCAACATGATAAAACCATAAATTACAATAACTTACATAAATCACACATAATTGAATGCACTAATTTCGAACACGGCTATAATCCAAATGTTTTTTGTAAGTGCATGCATTAAAATAGTGCATTGATTCTTAGCCAAAAAAAATGGCAACTAAATTTAGCTGCCATAACCACATACTTATAATAAAATTTTCACTGCTGTCTCGTTAACAAAATCAAATGACTGCCGATACGTTTATATAGCAATCTATATATTGATTTCATGTTGCAGTAAACATGAAATCAAAAAAATTGACTCCGTCATACCTGCGAAAGCAGGTATTCAGTGTCTGCAGGCCTTTCAAGGTCACTAGATTCCTGCCTTCGCAGGAATGACAAGTTAACGGGACATATAGCAGTGTAAAATTTTAATAAATTAAATTTTTATTAATTTAAAACTTTTGACATTGAAATTAAATTACGTGCGACCTCTCCCAGTTTATTTCCGGTGTCCATAGCCATACGACGCATTGCATTGTAAGCATCATTTTCATTCATTTGATAAGAGCTCATCAGTAAACCCTTAGCACGTTCAATATCTTTTCTATCATTTAAGCGCGCTTCTAATGATTCAATATTTTTATTAAGTTCCTGTATTTCTTCAATCCGCCCACGCGTTACTTTAAATCGTGCCATATTGATTTGTAACAGGCTGGACATTCTCTCTACTGATATGTCACCCGTTACACAACTATCCGCACCAGAAAATATAACCGATTCAATCACTGTTTCATCGGCTTTATGTGCAATCACAACTACAGGACATATCACAAACTCATGAAATAAATGTAATTGTTGCAATAAATCTTTATCTGGCAAAGCGACAGATATAACCAGTATATCCGGCTTATCTTTTTTAATGGCATCAAACCAGGGTGCATCAGTTGAAAATGAAAAATTAACAGTAAACCCTGCATCATCCAGCAGCATAGCTGTTTCATTTTGATATTGAACACTGTCATAAATTAATGCTGTTTTCATAATACACACTTTAGAATATTGCCCTCCGTGGCATTAAATACGACTATTATTTCCTTAATAATCTTCTTAAAAAGAATCTATTTTAATTTACTGATTAAAATTCGCTTGAAGTGATAACCAAACTTTTTGTGTATCAGTTGAATATGCATCTGCACTGTAATCTGCATACTTAACTAGACCTTTAAAGGTTTTATTGATTGGTTTTATTAGTACAATATTTAACTCAGTACCATAATCAATACTTCCCTCATCTGAACTATAATCGTGATACGTACCCACCACTTTCATACCAGCTATCTTTGACACTACTTTTACGTAAGTGTCATTTAAACCATTTGCGGGGGTAGCTAGAAATTTATCTGCCCAACCATTAAACGCATGCTTTGTTGCTAATGGTGTTTGAAAACCATAAGTACCATCATCACTACCTAAACTTTCATAGCCTAGAAATACTTTTGTTTTATCTAATTTATATCCACCTTCTGCAAACATATAACTTGCACTTATATTTGCAGGATTATCATCCGCATCTGACTGCTGAGCATATTCAACAGTATATAAGAGGGGGCCTGCACCACCTTTCATGCGGGCACCCATTGTATTTATATCTGCAGTTGTCGCATCATAATCCAGCAAATAAGCATAAGCCGAGACCTTACCTACAGGCGTTTTATCGACACCTACATTAAATAAAGTATGTGATGAATCAATATCACTACCTGTTATTGTGTTTATTTGAGAAATTTGAGCTAAGGTAATCTCTACATCTTCAATACTTTTATTCGTTAATTTTATCGCATCAAATGTTTGCTCATTCTGACGCCATCCAACATTACCCACAAAGCGCGCGTTATCCAGAATAATTCTCTGACGACCAACTTTAACTTCCGTACCACTAATCCCGCTATACGATAAAAATGCCTGATTTAATTCTTCATCTTTAGGATCAACGACTTTAGCAAAACTTGTTGAGCCATTGGTTGCCGAATTAAAATCACCACCAGTATTAATTACTTCAAAATCAATGTGCGCTTTAACATCTTTATAAGCACCAGTAGTAAAACCCAAACGACTGCGTAATGTATGTGCACTAGCATCATCTGTTGCGCTGTTACCATCATCAACACTTTCATATCGGTAACGCATATTTAAGCTTGCCTTACCTTCTGAAAATGCTTCAGTCAATGAATCTGCAGCTATTACAGCCTGGGGGACAGAAAAACCCGCTATGACAAAAGACATACCGGCGATAGATTTTTGTATTTTTTTTGTAGACATGTGCGCCCTTATTTATATATTAATTTCTCTGATGAGAAAGTTAAAAAAATTAATTTCTTAGGCCTCATCGCCAAAAATATCTACGCTGATATTTTTTAGAAACACTTACCTGGACATAGCAGAAACCATGCCAATTTATAAGCCATTGATTTTAAAGTGATTTATGGTAATTATTTTTAAGGATAGTGCACCAATTTAGTTAGCTGCACAGTTATGGGGATTTAAATTAACGAATTTTTACCCACTTAGTTACTGCGTTGAATAGTAATTTATTGTATAGACTTTCCATAAATACATTAATGGTACTTATTTACAGGCCAGACACAATTAAATCATTTACCCAGGCATTATCCAGTAGCCATTTACATTAATTCACATTTCTTGAATTATTTTATTCATATACTTGTTGATAAGTAAATTCGCATCCTGATTTAGCAAATTCATCATATCCATTAAAGTAGTTTTAATGATGTTTTCAGGTTGCTCTATAAGCGCACTTGCCTTTACCTGCTCTAGTAAATTTTCTAGTTGAGAAAGTACACTTACTGAAGAACCTGGACTATAAGCCGAGTTACCATGTTCTGTATTCTGTGGCGTCACTGTTTAATTTATTTTTTCCGCGTGCAGATAGGTTTGCACAATTTCCTGATAGCTGCTTTGTTGAAAATTTAATGCGAAACTTTTTAGTCCACTACTTTCAAACCCTAGTTCCATCGACGCATTAAATGTGTGCCGCTAAGAGAGACTTATTTTTTCATTTAAATTTACTTCCTTACTTCCTTACTTCCACTGTATCGGCGATTTTTTAAAAGCCTCAAGCCTTTTAGTGATCAATTATGACGAATAAAAAAAGTAGCTGATTTTCAGCCAATAAGTGTGACTGATTAAAGGTGAATAAGAAAAAAGTGCGTTAAGTGATGGTTTCTGCAGGGTCTTACTTGTGATATTTGATTATTGTGTAAAAGGATTAATCCGCCACTCTGGACGCAAAATTAATACTATCCCTTAGCGCCTGATTGCCGTAGTGCTCTCTATATTTAATTTTTTCTGCAGATATGTTTTTATCGACCGTTTCCATTATAGCGTCAGCAACTTCATTTATGTCTTGCTTAATATCCGTAGCATAAACACTTTGCTTAGTTTTTAATTCCATAGATACAGCACTCTTACCTACTAGGTGCAGGATGTTATCCAATTCCATTATCGCTTCGTTTGTCACCTGCCCCATACCTATAGATTGCATTAATGCCTGGGTTGTGTCGAATGGGTACTGACCATATTCATCAACATAGTCATTTATCTGCTGATTCAAGAATTCCGCATTGGAGTCACGATCGATACGTAAACGATTATCTCTATAGAACAACATTAACTCAGATAGCAATTGATTGATTTGCTCCTGCGGTAAGGCATTAATCCGTAATAGCGTGTTAATCTGCGACACAATGTCTGCTGGATAATTTTTAAAACGCTTAAAGAAAGCCTGGTGAAAACGCTCTATAGTAATGCCAATTTCTTGCCTGGAAAAATCGGTATTTTCTACATAGTCGATTAAAGCCAAAGCGTGCTCTTCCAGTACCTGCTTTTTTCTTGCCCTGTCATCATGCTGGTATTTAAGTTGCTGTGTTTTGTCTTGTTGCGTAGCTTCTGCTGCTTTATGCACTTTCGACATAGAGCTACCTGGCACAGGGCTGGACACAGATTGCGCCAGTGCCTTTTGTGGCTCCACTGATATCTGTTTATACCAGTTATCACTTAGGCTTTGATCTTCCGCATGCTGTTTTATTAACGACAACAAACTTTTACCCAAACGATCAAAGCACAAACTGGCAATAGATTCGGGACGATAAACTCTCACAGGCACTTGCGAACAAATTGCCGATGAAACAATTGGGTCATTACCCACATAACCCAAGTAAGCAGGCTGGTATCCAATATATTTGGCGACAGCACCTGAGAAGCGCTTAAATACTTTTCTTGCAGCTAATTCTGAATCTGCTGAGTTAACCACTACATTGATGCGCTTACGATATTTACGCTTACGCAGCATACGTAATAATGAAAATGAATCGGTCAGTGAGGTTGGTTCCGGAGTAACCACAACAATACTTTGATGCGCAGCTTGAATAAAATCTAATACATTTTCATGTATGCCCGCAGATGTATCGACCAAAATGACATCATATTGCCTCTCAAGCTCGCTAAGCGCTTTTAATAATCGCTTTTGGGCAATATCATTTAGCTCATTAAAGTCAGTTACACCGGATGCACCAGGGACAAGGCTGATACCATTTGAGCGAACGATAATATCAGATATAGATTTTTCGCCATCCAATACATGCTGTAGGGTATACAGAGGCGTTTCACGCAACATAATATTAATATTGGCTAAATTGGTATCAGCATCAAATAAACAGACATTTTTACCCTGACGTGACATTGCTATGCCTAAATTCACCGATAAGGTGGTTTTTCCAACTCCACCCTTACCACTACTAACAGCGATTACCTCTGTTTTCATTTGAATTATCAGCACCCAATACAATTAAGCTGCAATTTTACGATCTTGTATGCCCTTGCGGCAATCATTTAAACGGGGGATATGATTAAGGTTTAAAAAATTTAAGTTTATTTATCATATCAAAACGCTCTATATGTAACATTTATCACATACAGGAGAAATCACAAGCCCAGAATATTCATATATAAATTATGTAAATCAATGCGTTAGATGAATATACATTACCAATATCAATTAGTACTGAATACCTGTAAAGATGAAGATCGAACAGAAATAATCGATTTAAACATAACCTTTCGTCAATTTTTACGCAAAAGCATCTATTTTATTTGAATCCAATTAGAGCAATACAATTGACAACGGGGTTTTTTGCAATAAAATTAGTAAGATGCGAGACAAAGCAAATATATTACTTGAAGATATCGAAGCGAATAAGCTTCCATCGCTTCCGCACGTGCTAGTAAAACTACTGCAGGCTTGCCGTAATGAGGACACTTGTTTCGACACTTTATCAAGTATTATTAGCCATGATGCCGCACTCAGCAGTAAAGTTATCAAAGCGGCTAACTCACCGGTGTATGGTCGGGCACGGCATTTAAACTCGCTTAAACATACTTTAATGTTCCTTGGTCTGGATACTATTAAATCGATTGCTATTACCGCTAGTATTAAGCAGTTTTTTTCAGAATACAGTAATCAGAAAACCAGTTTCCTCAAAGACTTCTGGCTCCATTCTTTAACCTGCGCCACCATTGCTCGCTCTCTGGCAGAACTGACTTCCTATCCTTATACAGAAGAAGCCTATATTTCAGGCATGCTGCATGATATTGGCAAGCTAATGATTGAGCCTAAAATGGATGCTCAATATAGAGCATTCGATCACGGCTACTATCCCGCAAATGAAATTTTAAAGTATGAAGAAGATGAACTGGGCATTAATCACCCTGAACTCGCTGCCATCATGCTGGAAAAATGGAATCTGCCGGATGTTATTTGTGATGCGGTGAGATACCACCATGCCGACACGGATGATATAAAACAGGCACACCAGCTTGCAAAAATAATTCACCTTGCCAGCCTACTCGCAAGTAAAACCAGTGATACAGGCAATACTATAAAAATAGAAGCTGCCATTCGCCTGTTTGATCTTTCTGAGTCAATTACAAAAGACATCCTTAAAAAAGGCTACGATGAAGCTAAAGCCATTGCAATATCTATGGATATTGATATTGGTGACAATGAAGCCAGCCACAAAAAAGATGAAGAAAAACAAATTCAGTTAGCACAGGAAGTGCGTGATACTGCACTCGTACAAAATAGTCAGACCTGCATTAATATAGATTCCAATGTGTTTTTTAAATCTATACAGCAGTCGGTAAATTTATTGTTTGGCATTAACAGTTGCGTATTACTGCAATTTGATAACTCCCAACAAGCCTTAACCATTGCGGATCATCAGGAAATTACAGATAGCCGTTTACTAGATGCACTAAAAATAGAACTCAATACCAGCTGCATTATCACCGACACACTTATTAACCGAAAAATTAATGACAGCTTTTCTGCTCAACAGTCATCAGATCTTAGTATTTTAGACAAACAAATCGCCCATGGTCTTAAAACAGATGGATTTATTAGCCTTCCCATTGTTCAGGCAGACAATAACTACGGTGTATTAATTCTTGGTACTAGCTACAAACATGCAGCAGCGCATCTTGAAAACAAAAAACTCCTGTTACTTTTTGCTAATAATCTGGCTTGCAAAATCAACCAGCATTTTGACTACAAAGAAAAATTAAGTAATATTACTGAACATAATAATGAGCAATTTTTACAGCGTGCAGAAAAAGTTATCCATGAAACGAATAACCCACTAGCGGTTATACGTAACTACTTACAGCTACTTTCTCAAAAGCTTGATTCGGATGATTCTGCACAAAATGAACTAAAAACGATCAAACAAGAAATAGATAGAATCGGCAATATCATCTTACGCTGCAAAGATTCATTAGATATTAGCGTAAATGAATTCTCTAACATCAATATTAACAATGTTGTTAGCGAGCTTGTACATTTATTTGAATCGTCACTATTTATAACACATAAAATTAAATCTAATTTAAAACTTGATAATAACTTAAATAACATTAATTCAGATAAAGACCTTATCAAGCAAATACTCACCAATTTAATTAAAAATGCTGTTGAAGCCATTCAAGAAGATGGTGAGATCAGTATCACAACAGGGAATATCAATATCAATGGAAGGAATTTCGTAGAACTTAAGCTTAATGATTCTGGCCCGGGCATATCATCAGAGATAATGAAAAATCTCTATAAGCCAGTAGCCAGCACAAAAGGAAAAAATCACTCAGGACTTGGCCTAAGCATTACAAAAAACCTGGTAGAAAGACTACACGGTTCAATAAGTTGTATAACCAATGATTCTGGCACTATTTTTAGTGTTCAGTTTCCTGAAAAGAATTAAGCAGGATTGAAGCAATAGTTCACCAGTGAATAATGAGTAGTTATTTATAATTGCAAAACCTTGTCCTTACAAAAAACAGGTTACGAAATGGCAGAAAACACAACCCCAGCCCAGGAACATAATCTTGGCTCTAATGTACCAAAACTTCCGGGGCATTCTGGGAAAATACTTATTGTAGATGATGAAGTACTTCATCAACACAGTCTTATGCAATTAATGACTCAGCATGGTTACGAAGTCGACTCTGCCAATAACGGTGCCGAAGCTATTGCTAAATTAAAAAACAATAACTTTAGCCTTGTTTTGCTTGACCTCAATATGGGCGACTCAAATGGTGAAGAAGTTATGCGCTTCATCACTGAAGAAAAAATGAACACAACTATTATTGTAGTCAGTGGCGAAACTTCATTTGAAGCCGCTGAAAATGCAATTAAACATGGTGCATACGACTTTATCAGCAAACCTTACTCTATTGATAACCTGCTAAATTCAGTTAATAACGCTGTTATAAAACGTCAACTAGAAACCGACAATATAAAAATGCAGGCTCAGCTTAGAGAATCAGAAAAACTGCATAGATATATCGTCAACAAATCACCTGACATTGTATACATCCTTGACAGCCAGGGTCGTTTTACATTCATAAATAAGCGTGTAGAAACTTTACTTGGTTACAAAATGAAGGATGTTATTGGCCGGCATTATACTGACTTAATTCACGAAGCTGATTTAGATAAAGCCCAGTTTAAATTTAATGAGCGACGCACTGGTAAACGAGCCAGCATAAACATAGAGCTCAAGCTTAAGTGTAAAAACAATGATCAGGTACGTAACTTTGATAATCGTTTATTACCCATAGAAATAAACTCTGTTGGTGTTTATAAAGCTCAAGAGACAGGTGATGATCGAAAATTCATTGGCACTTATGGCATAGCAAGAGATATTACCGATCGTATTGAAGCTGAAGAAATTATTCGTTTTCAAGCCTACCATGACATGCTTACACGGTTACCTAATCGTACATTACTTAAAGATCGTCTACACCAGGCTATTGCTCACGCTAAACGCAATAAAAACAAACTATCTGTTATGTTTCTCGATTTAGATCGATTTAAGGTAATTAATGACACACTGGGGCATATGGTAGGTGACAAATTACTGCAAGCGGTTGCTATGCGTTTACGCCACTGTTTAAGAGAAGGCGATACGCTTGCTCGTATAGGCGGCGACGAATTTACTTTGTTATTACCTGAAGTCCATAGTAAAAATGATGCTGAAATTATTGCTAGTAAGATCATTAAATCTTTAAAAATGCCATTCAAAATAGATAACCATGAATTATTTGTAAGCACCAGTATTGGCATCTCTCAATATCCGGAAGATGGCCAGACAATGGAGTCTTTAATTAAACATGCCGATATAGCCATGTACTCCGTTAAGGGAAAAGGAAAGAACGGTTACGAATTTTATCATATCGACATGCTAGACGTTTACTCTAAACACTTATCTCTTGAAAATGATTTACGTCGCGCAATGGATGACCACCAATTTAAAATCTACTATCAGCCACAAATTAATATTGAAACTAATGAAGTAGTTGCTATGGAAGCATTAATTCGTTGGCAACATCCAGAACGCGGTCTTATTTCTCCAAGTGAATTTATTGAGCTTGCTGAAGAAACTCACTTAATTAAAGATATTGGTGACTGGGTACTTGAGAATGCCTGCGCTGAATTAAAGCGCTGGAGAGATATGGGATTAGCCAATGTGCGAATTGCCATTAATGTATCCTCAATACAACTAGAACAGGATGATTTTGTAGAAAAGGTTCTAAATATATTACAGAAAAATGATATTCCAGGGGACCATCTGGAAATTGAAATCACAGAAAATACATTAATGCATGATACTGACGATGGTATTTTAAAGCTCACCGAACTTAGTAACAATGATATAAAAATTGCGATTGATGATTTTGGTACAGGCTACTCATCTTTAAATTATCTGAAACGTTTACCCATTGATACATTAAAAATAGATCAATCATTTGTACGCGATATGTCAAATAGTGAGGAAGACTCTTCAATTATTAAAGCTATTATCGCTATGGCTAAGGGTTTAAATTTAAATATTATTTCTGAAGGTGTAGAAACGGAAGCTCAATTAGAACAATTGAAAGCATGGCGCTGTAAAAACATGCAGGGTTTCTTATTTGGTCGCCCCATGCCAGATACTCAGGCCATAGATATGCTTAAAAACAATGAATTAATGTTGAAGCATGCCGTTATAAAATAATCTGCGTACTATTCATTTAAAAATGCTCGATGATAATAGACACTGTCATCGGGCTTTTTTATTTTTATGCCGCATGTTTTTCCTGATGCATCATTACTAATAGCTGAGCTTCTGTTTGGCTAATGTGGCAAAGCTCTGCAATATTCTCTGCTGTATCCCCTTTCTGAGCCAGACTTATCGCATAACTATAAGGTGAATTACTTTGTACTTCGCTCGACATATCATCTACACGAGCAGCTAACTGATGCATTTTTTTTTCTAATTTAATAAAGCGCGCACCCAAACCAATAGATCCGGCATTAAGTGCTGTGAGCTCACTATTTAATTGATTCGAATGAAGTGTTTTGCGAATATCCTGCTGAATATTTTGTAGCTGTTTTTTTGTCCATACAAATAATGCCAATGACATTAAAAACAGTAAACTTGATAATAATAATACCAGTGCATTCATTTTACTCTCCCAGATATATGACCTGACGCAACACCTGAGAGAGTAAACCCGGAATCAGAAGGAGCCCATATCAGACCATTCATCATCAGTGAGAAGCTTATTTAAATCCACAAGGATTAATAGTTCTTCACTTCGGCTTACAACCCCTTCAATGTATCGGGCCGTTTCATCATTGCCAACATTAGGTGCAGATTCGATTTCATTCGAGTAAATATCGACTACTTCAGAGACGCTATCTACTACAATACCAACCGTTTGATTCTCTGCCTCTATAATGACAATTCGTGTGGCATCATCCATCTCTTTTGGTGGTAAACCAAAACGATTGCGTGTATCGATTACAGTAACAACATTACCACGCAGATTAATGATACCAATTACATAATTTGGAGCGCCGGGTACGGGTGCAATTTCTGTTACTCTGAGAACTTCCTGAACCAGCATTACATTAATGCCGTAGATCTCTTCATTTAGACGGAATGTAACACACTGTCTATGCTCAACACTTCCGCTATCGTTATCACTCATATTAAGTGCTCCACTTATCATTACTCTTGCAGTTTATATGCCAGTTTCAATTGATTGTCCTACAACGCTACTAAGGCAATTAACAAATTTTATTTTTTACACCCTGTTATTCATTTATAAAGTAGAGTGCGAACCTATAAATTAAAAATTTATATGATATAGATTTTAGACCAGATCAATATAAACGCCACCTATATAAAATATTTGTCATACGTAAAACACCTGTTATACCGCATTACCTGGGGTTTTCCATCAGCATTTGAGCAAATACTTCAGTATCCATAATGGCACACAAGTGCTCCAGCGATGTGCCTGACAGCCAGGCTCTGGTTTGCTTGTTTTTACGCCATTTGACATCTTCTTTACTGAGCCAGATAACATCACCAATACTGTCGCAGGCTAGCCCCCATTTATAGTCATCAACCAATAATATATTACCTAGCCGATTTGATGACGTTTTATCTATATTTGTACGACGATTTTCTGGCATTACTAATAATGCCGTATCTATCACTTTTACCTGTTTTTCCAGGTGCTTAATAAGGCCCAGGTACCAACTTGTTTGATTCGGCGTTTCTGTTATCTCATCTTCATTCCAGGATATAACACTACTCAGCTTCACTAATGGTACGGCTAAACTTAAACCGGACACATTAAAAAGCAAACATTGAAAGCGCTCTTCAGCCCAATCTGGAACGCCTGAATTAGCCGTTTCTATTGCTGTTACTGTTTCAGGCTCAGTAACAACTTCAGTTTCAACAATTGTTTCTGTCACCGTTTCGGTAACTGTTTCAACTTCCGGTATTGTTGGTACTTGTGCCACCAGGTTTTCTAAACCAATCACCGCCGGCGTTTCTACCTTGGGTTCTTCATGGGGTAGACTTTGTATATCGGTCTTAACAAGTTTTACTTGAGGTATTTCTGGATTTATTGAGGATACTTCATCGTCCGGTATTTCTAGCAGTAAAGCTTCAAGATAATCGTGTATTGCTTTATCCTGAGTTGTTTCATTTGCACCACTCATTGCTATATTTCTCCCGCAACTGACAGAGTAGATTCATCCAGCTCCAATAAGAAATCGAGCAAATGGGAATACGCCCTGCTGCCCTTGCAGCTAATTCGCTCTATTGAAAGCGGGATACCTTTCTGACTTGCTTCACGAAATTGCGTATCAATTGGTATAACACCGTGCCAGATGTTTTCTTTATACTGACTGCGTAATGTTTTTAATGTTTCGTTTGAGGCTTTTAAACGTTGATCAAAAAAAGTAGGGACAATGCTGTAACACACCTGTTGTTTACGCGCTTTTTGTATCATCTCCATGGTATGCACCATTCTCTCTAAGCCTTTCAATGCTAAAAATTCGGTTTGTACTGGTATCAATAAACGCTCACATGCTGCCAATGCATTTACCATCAACAAACCCAGCATGGGTGGACAATCTATAATTACAAAATCATAATCATCCTGTATTTGCTCCATAGCTTTTTTGATTACCAGCCCCATACCATCTTTAGCGCCTAGCTGCCGATCTAATGTAGCCAAGGCAGATGATGCCGGAATAAAATCTAAACGATTAAATTTTGTTTTATGTATTACGAGCTTTGTGTTTAATACATTTTTTAAAGATTGCTGATACAAATCATAAGCGCTTTTATCAACACTATCTGGATCCTCGCCAAAATAACTGGTCAATGAACCATGTGGGTCGAGATCAACCAGCAAAACGCGCTGACCGCGTTTTTGCATAACACCTGCCAGTGTGACTGCCGAGGTGGTTTTACCTACACCGCCTTTCTGATTGGCTGTTGCCCATATTTTCATCGAATACCCCTCATCATGGAGTCTCGAAAATGGAACGAATCGGTTCCGCCGCTTGTATACTATTAACCGGTTCTTCAATAACAGGTACAGGATCAACTAATTCAGTTTTTCTATCCGTAAAAGGTGATGTCTCGGCAAACATATCCTCACCTGTCATCATGCGTATGACAACACGCCTATTTTTTTGTCTATTTACAATTGAATCGTTAGCTACTGTTGGTCTAAATTCAGCGTAACCAATTGCACCCATACGCGCTGGATTTATGCCATTTTGTGCAAACAGCCTAACAACCGACGCTGCTCGAGCAGTCGATAATTCCCAATTTGTTGGAAAACGGTTATTGGAGATAGGAACGTTATCCGTATAACCAGAAACATATAATGGGTTACTGGTCGACTTAATAACGCTTGTCAATTCAGCAAGAATATCCGCTGCCTCAGTGGATAAAGTAGCATCTCCAGAATTAAAAAGTAGATTAGATTTAATTTCTATTTCCAGCCATTTTTCATTACCCTTCACCGCAATCATGCCTTTTTTAACCCATCTTTTTAGTCTTTTGTCTAACTCGGCTGCGGTTTCTTTCATGGAGACCAGGCCAACCTGTCCCTTTAAACCTAATGCAATCGGCGCACGCTGTACTGAAATACCTAATTCGGCACCTACGGGAAAAGGGGAGCTGGACTGATGACTAAAGGCCGTACTAACCGAATCAGATAGCACGCGGTACTTACCTACATTTATATTTGAAATTGAATACATCACAACAAAAAAAGCAAACAATAGTGTAATGAAATCGGCATACGAAACCAGCCAACGATCAGTTGATTCTTCAGGCTCTATATTTGTAATACCTCGTCTTCTCATATTTATTATGCTTTGTTACTTTTATTTCTATAAAGCGATCACTGAATATATTATTAGAGCGCTGCAGCAAGTTATGCACGCCCCAGATAACTTTGTAATTTTGCCTGTAAACTGCGTGGATTTTCACCCTCAGAAATACTCACAATACCAACTAACAACATTTCATATTGTGTTGACTGCTGTTTTACCAGTGCTTTTAATTTACCCGCCATTGGCAGAAGCACCAGATTAGCAAGACCAACACCATAAATAGTAGCGACAAAGGCCGTCGCAATACCACTACCCAGTTTCGCCGGGTCTGCCAGATTATTCATCACATGTATTAAGCCCATTACCGCACCTAAAATTCCAATCGTAGGGCTGTACCCACCCATTGATTCAAAAACTTTAGCAGCCTGCATATCATGCTGTTCGATGGTATTTATTTCTGTTTCCAATATCTCGCGAATATCATCCGGCTCGTTGCCATCTACCAACATCTGTAAGCCTTTACGCGAAAATAAATCAGTCTCATTTTCAGATACTTCTTCCAGAGCCAGTAAGCCTTCTCGACGAGATAGCTGACTCCAGCTAATAATTTTATCGATGGTTTCAAGCAAATCAATTTGCGGTGTGACAAAAACCCAACGCACAATAGTCATTGAGCGCCAAAAAACCGGGAGCGATGTCTGCAGTAAAACAGCTCCCACAGTACCGCCAACAACGATTAAAAAGGCTGTTAATTGAAATAGTTGGTCGATATGACCACCTTCTAGCATGTTACCGCTTAAAATAGCGATAATAGCGACGGCGATCCCGACAATACTCAAGATGTCCATATTAGGTATTGGTAGCAAGTTTCTTGCCTATTTCTTTCAAAGGCAAAATTTGTTCCGCAATATTAGCTACAGCCGCAGGCATACCGTAAATGGTACTGGTGGCTTCGTCTTGCGCCCAGATAGTGGCACCACGATTTTTGAGTTTTGTACAACCTTCCCTGCCGTCTGCCCCCATACCCGTTAATATAATGCCAAGGGCTTTACTTCCCACTGCACTATTGACCGTATCAAAGGTTACATCAACGCAAGGTTTATAGTTCTGCATAGGATCTGTTTCTTCAACAATCCTTACCATCATGCGTCCAGCGCGCTTTTCCATCTTCATTTGCTTGCCGCCAGGCGCCAGAAGAGCGGTTCCAGGTGTTAATAGGTCACCATCTTTTGCTTCACGCACTTCAATTTTACATTGTTGATTTAAACGTGATGCAAAGGCTTCTGTAAATTTAGCCGGCATGTGCTGCACCAGTAAAATGGGTAAAGGGAAATTTTGTGGTAACTGGACCAATAATTCCTGTAGTGCCACCGGCCCCCCAGTAGAGGTGCCAATCGCTATGATTTCATAGTCTGATGATTTAAAAGCTTTGTTACCAAGGCCAGCGGGTGCAGCCTTGGCCGCTGATGTAGGGGCAACTGGTTGCCGCTGCTGTTGCGCTGGACTAGATGTTGGCCGCGCCATTGGGCGAGTTGTTGATGTGCCAGGTGCTATTCTGGATCGCGGAGATACCATCGCCTTAACACGACTGCATAAAATCGTACGCGCTTCGGCTTTATCATTGGAAATGTCATCAAAGCGCTTGGGTAAAAAATCTACCGCACCGGCTTCTAACGCATCTAATGTTGCCTGTGCACCATCATATGTCAGTGAAGAAAACATAATAATCGGCACAGGACTCTGCCGCATTATTTCACGTGTTGCATCAATGCCATTCATCACTGGCATCTCTATATCCATGGTGATGACATCGGGGCGACAGCTTCGAGCTTTTGCAACTGCGTCTTTACCATCGACTGCAGTCTCGACAACTTCAATCATTGGATCGGAGTCAAGAATTTCAGTTAATCGTCGGCGAAAAAAACCAGAATCATCTACGATTAAAACACGTATAGACATTTATACTTCCTGGGTAAACAATTGAATGAGAGGCTAACTATAACCTTTAATACCCTTTGCCTGCACGTGCTTTTAACAAACTGGGAATATCCATTATCAGCGCTATACCACCATCACCGGTAATGGTTGAGCCGGCAAATTCTGCTAAATTCTGCAACATAGCACCTAATGGTTTTATGACTACCTCTTCCTGTCCTATGACCGAGTCAGTCACTAGTCCAATAAGTCGGTTGCTCACGGTTACAATAATTACCTGCCCCTTACCATCACCCGAAGTATGCTCCTCGCCAGGCTTCAATAGCCAGTTGGATAAGTAATAAAGTGGCACTGCTTTTTCACGAACCATGACCATTAACTGACCATCAACCACATTGGTTTTACGTGTTTCAAGCTCAAAAATCTCATTTACATTAGCGAGTGACAAGGCAAATGTGTATTCACCCAGTGCAATCATTAAAGTGGGTAAAATGGCCAGGGTTAAGGGTACTTTAATCGTTAAAATACTGCCTCGACCTAATACAGAGTCAATATCTAGAGAGCCATTTAACTGGGTAATTCTAGTTTTAACCACATCCATACCCACACCACGACCAGAAATATCAGAAATTTCATCTTTCGTGGAAAAGCCCGCCATAAAGATAAGGCCAAAACATTCTTTGTCGCTTAAACGGGCCGCAGCTTCTTCGTCCATTAAACCTTTTTCAACGACCTTTCCGCGCAGAACTTCCGGATCCATACCAGCGCCATCGTCTTCAATAGACAATAGAATATGATCCCCTTCCTGCGTCGCAGATAAACTAACAACACCCTGTCTTGGCTTACCTTTCTTTTCACGATCATCTGGCAACTCAATACCATGGTCAACCGCATTGCGCACCAGGTGAACCAAGGGGTCTGCCAGTGCCTCAACTAAATTTTTATCTAAGTCGGTGTCCTCGCCCATCAATTCGAGCTTAATGTCTTTATTGATCGAACGAGATAGATCACGTACTACTCGAGGGAAGCGCCCGAACACCTTTTTAATAGGCTGCATTCGAGTTTTCATAACTGACGTTTGTAAGTCAGCTGTAACCATATCTAGATTAGTAATCGCCTGAGTAAGCTGACCTTCAGGCATATTAGCCCGTAAAGTTTGCAGTCGGTTACGTACCAATACTAGTTCACCAACCAGATTCATCATGTCGTCCAGACGTTCCGTATCCACACGAACCGAAGTTTCTGTTGCCGGTTTGGCAGGAGCCGCCGGCGCAGCTGCAGCGGGTTTGGGTGCCGCAGCGGGTTTGGCTGCTGGTGCTTTAGCAACAGCAGCGGCTTTAGGCTTATCCGCAGCAGCGGTAGGCCCTTTACCCTTACCATGCATATCATCTAGAAGTTTATCGAATTCATCATCAGTAATGGCTTCGTCACTCGCTGCTGCAGCCTCAACAGCAACAGGATTATCTGCAGCGGTTGGGCCTTTACCTTTGCCGTGCATATCATCCAATAGTTTATCAAACTCATCATCCGTAATTTCATCACTACCTGATGATTCAACTTCTACCTTTACTTCGCTATGCTGTCCTTTACCGTGAATTTCATCTAGCAAAGATTCGAATTCGTCATCCGTAATTTCATCGCTAGTGGACTCACTGGTTGGCGCTACCTTATCATCGGAGTCCATAGCTTCTAACAGTGCATCAAAGTCGTCATCTGTTTCATCATGCTCTGGGGTAGTTGCTGCCTCTTCAACCGCTGGCGATTCTTCTACTGGAGTTGGTGTAGCACCATCTTCAGGCTCATTATCACCTGCTACAGAATATACTTTAAGTCGGGCCAACAGTTCATCGGTGGCTGGAGTGGGATCGATACCTGACTGAATCTCAGAAAACATATTTTGCACTGCATCTAAGCCCTGCAAAACACTGTCCATTAAACCTGATGAAACGATTCTATCGCCCTGACGAAGGACATTAAATACATCTTCACATACGTGACAGCAGTCCACCATGGCATCCAGTGCCAGGAAACCTGCACCACCTTTTACGGTATGAAACCCCCTAAATACTGCATTAAGCAAATCAGAGTCTTCCGGAGCTTGCTCCAGACCAACTAACTGCTCACTCAGGAGATCTAGTATTTCACCAGCTTCAACCAGAAAATCCTGAAGAATTTCATCATCTAGATCAATTGCCATTTATGACCCTTTACAGACCTTTATTTTATTTATAAGCATTATGTCGGCAGATATTCATTTTCATATAGGCTATTTAGCAACAATTTCATTAATTAATAACTATTGAAAAACTCATGCTAAAAACCACCATTCACTCTGCCAGCCTTGACTAAAATCCTAAACTTGCCAACAAGTCATCAACATCATCCTGGCCTTGCATTACATCGGATGATGTTTCTTTTCCAGGGACTTGCGGTCCATCTAATTTAGTTTCTTCCTTGGCATCTAACTTTTCTTCTTTTACGAGGCTCTCACCCTGAATTTTAACCAGCGAAACTAAATTACTTTCAATTTCATGTACCAGATCTATAACCTGACGAATAATTTGCCCGGTTAAATCCTGAAACCCCTGAGCCATCATTATTTCAGTAAACCCAGACAGTAATTTACTGGTCATCTGCTCGGATTCATCAAAAAATGTTTCTACGTCATGCCCCATTGCCCGCAATTCATCTTGCGACAACTCACGGTTACGAAACTTTTTCCACTGATTGTTTAATTCATGAGCTTCCCCACCGAGCTTTTCAGCTAATGGGCTGCTGTCTTCAATAACAGCCATTGCAGTGTTCGCTGCCTTTTCTGTCATTTCAATCACATACTCAAGGCGATCTTTAGCATCAGGAATATCAACTTCAGCCAGGTCAGCTATGCGATTATCCATACGAAATGTCATGATTGAGTCATGTATTTCACGGGTCAGTTTGCCCAGTTCCTGGAATAAGCTGTTATCACGGAGATTATTCAATTCATCTAACTGACTTTCTATCTGTTCGTCGCTAGTTTCAGCTGAGTCCAGGCTAGCAATAAGCTCTTGTGCTCTTTCTAACAAGAGGTCTCTATTAATTGGCGTGCCTTCCATTTATCTCCCCATTACCCTTCAATACGCTCGAATATCTTTTCAATTTTTTCTTTAAGGGTCTGTGCCGTAAATGGTTTTACAATGTAGCCATTCACACCTTCTTGGGCAGCCATTACGATCTGCTCCTTCTTGGCTTCTGCAGTTACCATTAAGACCGGAAGGCTTTTTAATTTGTCATCGGCACGCACAGCGCGCAGTAAATCAATGCCGGTCATGCCAGGCATATTCCAGTCTGTGACTAAAAAGTCAAAGTTACCCGATTGAAGTTTAGGAAGCCCGGTATTACCGTCATCGGCTTCTTCAGTGTTATTAAAGCCCAGATCTCTAAGCAGGTTTTTAATAATTCGCCTCATTGTGGAAAAATCATCCACAATGAGGATTTTCATATTTTTGTCCAAGGCGGGGTTCCTTAGTGTTAGTGGTTACTAGGGATTTTGGCAGACATTTGAGCAATTACCAGTATAAAAATGTTATTTCTTTCAGTATTTACAATACTTTAACTAAACTGAAAAAATACATCTCTAACTGGAGCTACACTTACCAACCAAAAGTTAATTATAACAATAGCCAAAGGGCTAACTATCAAATTATTACACAGCGCTTCTTTACGCTGTCCAATCTCTCATCTTACTGCGTATATTTTTTAACGCCTGACTATGAATTTGGCTTACTCTTGATTCTGAAATCTCCAGCACCAAACCAATTTCTTTTAAATTAAGCTCTTCATTGTAATACAACGACATGACCATTTGCTCTCTTTCCGAAAGCGTAGCAATTGCCTCAGTCAAATTGACCTTAAAACTACTGCTATGCAAGTTTTCCAATGGATCGCTTTGCGATGATCTCAGGCGATTTTGAAATCCGGGGTCTTCTTCTGTTTGATCTAAACTCAATATCTGCGAATTTGCACTATCACGCTTAATGGTGTGGTAATCATCTAACGTAATCTCAAGTCTATCGGCTACTTCCTGATCTTTTGCATCACAGCCCGTTTCATTTTCTATAACACGAACAGCTTCTCGTACCTGGCGCATTTTACGGTGCAACGATCTTGGTGACCAATCCGCATGTCGCACATCATCCAGCATAGAGCCGCGAACACGAATACCTGCATAAGTTTCAAAACTTGCACCCTGTGATGGGTCATAATGTTTAGCGGCTTCAATTAAACCCAGCATACCCGCCTGAATTAAATCATCGACCTGTACATTCGATGGCAGACGCGCAACAAGGTGATACGCAATGCGTTTTACCAAACTGATATGCTCAATAATTCGCTGATCACGTTGATCTTTTTGCATTTCTGCATACATTGTATTACCTGCATTCATAAGCACTTACAACTACTCCGTGCGATGCTAGCCAGCGGCACTAAACTTAATTAAACGTTCTACAAAAAACTCTAAATGCCCTGAGGCTGACTGCGGCACCGGCCATGACATAACTGTCTTAGCTATTTTTCTAAAAGCAATTGATGAAGGACATTGTGGAAAAGACTGCAAAACAGCATGCTGTTTTTTAACCGCTTTTACTAAATATTCATCATATGGAACGGCGCCTATAAAGTTTAAAGTTACATCTAAATAATAGTCGGTAACGCGACTTAATTTTTTAAATAATTTGATACCTTCCTGAGGATCACGTACTGAGTTAGCTAAAATATTAAATTTCTGTATACCGTGATCTTCAGACATAACTTTGATCAAGGCATAGGCATCAGTTAACGAAGTAGGCTCATTACACACTACTACTATTACTTCATTCGATGCTTTAACAAAACTAACCACGCCATCTGATATGCCCGCCGCGGTATCTACTACTAATACATCGAGTGGCATACTTAAGTCACTGAATGAGCGAATAACCCCTGCATGCTCGCCAGGACTTAATTCCGACATCATCTGCATACCCGATGCCGCTGGAATGATTTTCAAACCTTCCGGACCATCAACCACGACTTCTTCCAAAGAGCGTTCGCCTGAAATAACATGTGACAGGTTATATTCCGAGCGCAGGCCAAGCAGTAAATCAACATTAGCCAGTCCCAAATCCGCATCCATTAATAAAACGCGTTGCCCGGCTTCAACCATGGCAAGTGACAGGTTTACCGAAACATTGGTTTTACCCACGCCACCTTTGCCACTACTAACTGCAATTACCTGAACTGGTTTTTTGGACGCCATTCGCCTTATACCCGCTGCCTGATCATTCATATAAGTTTTACATCTTAATCTAAATTATAGATGACTCAATAAGCTTATCTTAGCCTCAAAGCGTCTTTCTTTTTTTACAGCCTTAAGTCTGCCATCGACGAATTAAAATCGGTCGCTAAAAACTCATCATCCACATGTAGCGTGTGTCGCTTACTGTATTCAATCATCATATTCACTAACTCTTGTGCTCGAGCCGGTTGAATATCTTCTGGTACTTTTTGCCCATTACTCACATAGGCTACAGCCAGCTTTTGTTTCACCACCGCACTTAACACGCCGCCCAGGCTCGCTGCTTCATCGAGCTTGGTTAATATGCAGCCCGCAGGGTTTACGCCCTTAAATGCCGTCATCACTTCATCTAAGGTAGAAACCTGTGCGTTAGCCGATAATACCAAATAAGGCTTAATCACCGATGACACATGCTTTAAATGAGCAAATTGCTGGCTTAAACCAATATCACGCTGACTCATGCCTGCGGTATCAATTAGCACCAGCTTCTTGTCATGCAATTTATGCAATAACTGCTGTAGTTCCTGGGTATCATTTGCGGAGTGAACCGGTACACCGAGAAGGCGACCATAAGTCATAAGCTGCTCATGCGCACCAATACGGTATGTATCCGTACTTATTAATGCAACATGACGTTGTCCATGCTGCATAGCGAAACGAGCAGCCAGTTTGGCGATGGTGGTTGTTTTACCTACGCCCGTAGGCCCAACCATAGCATAAACACCACCCTGATTTAAAATATCATCACCGGCAATTGGCAATTGATGAACCAATTGCTTAAGTGCTGCCTGCATTGCCTGCTCAACATCGGTTAACTTATCCAGCCCTTTGGCCAGATATTTACATATTTCCTGGCTTAAACCCATTTTAGTCAATCGCTTATACAGACTTACACGCAGCGGATGCTTGCTTGCCATCTCGCTCCATTCACCCAGTACCTGCTGATTTTCAATCATCGCGCGTAGTGATTTAAGCTCATCGCGCATTTGCGTCACACTGTCTGTCAGCGGCGCTTGCTGAGCTTGCATTAATCCGGCCGCCTGATGTTCTGATTGTTGCTGCATTTGTGACAAAATCTGCTCTTTAACTAAGCGTTCCAAATCCTGCTTTGTATTTATTTCTGACGGAGATTGTAATGAGTCGCTTTCCAACGGTTCACTCTGTGCATCCTCAACATAGCTGTCTAGTTGTTGTTCTTTTTGCAAACCATTACTTTGCTGGCGCAATTGATCTGCACTTAATGTTTGCGCTTCCTGAATTTCAGCATTGTCTGTTTCTGATTGCATTGTTTCAGACAAATATTGTTGTTGCTGTAATTCTCTCTCAGCACCTGCACGTTCATAATACGCCGCCGCACTATTCGGTTTGCTCTCAACTAAGGACTGGTCTAATGCATTATTAATTAGCGCCTCATCATAATCACGCGCTGCAAGTATTTCGATTTTTCCATCCACTACACGGTTTGACAAAATAACGGCTTCTACACCCATTTCATCTTTCACTATTCGCATAACAGAACGCATATCATCAGCGACAAAACGTTTTACTTGCATGATATCTCTCCGGTGTTTCTATTCTTTAATTTTTTAATCATATTTTTTATAACTATTTAAAAACGTAAGTTAAATTATTCGGCGCCCACTGCGGCAACTACTTTAATATTTTTGTTATCGGGTATTTCGCTATAGGAAAGTACATTTAAGCCGCTAATGGAATGACGAACTAATTGAGAAAGCCATAAACGTAAGGCTGGTGCTACCACTAAAATTGCAGGCTGTCCTGACATTTCCTGTTTCTTTGTCACCGTTTCCAGTGACTTAAACATACGCTCAGTTAAACCCGGCTCTATACCCATAAAGCCTTGCGAACCATTCTGTGCAGATTGCAACAATAACTGCTCTAATGAAGATTCTAATGTAATGACGGGCAGGTCTTGTTCTATACCATTTATTTTTTGTACGATTGAGCGACCCAAACCAATCCTCACCATAGCCGTTAGTTCTGCGGGATCTTTAATATTCGCAGCATATTCGGCAAGCACTTCAGCAATGGTCCGAATATCACGTACCGATACACCTTCGCTTAATAAATTTTGCAACACCTTAACCAACACACTTAATGGCAATAGGGCTGGTACTAAGTCTTCAACTAATTTTGGTGACTTTTGCGCCAAATTATCCAGTAGCTGCTGCACTTCTTCGTGGCCCAATAATTCATGTGCATTATCATGCAATACCTGATTAATATGTGTCGCCACAACCGTACTTGCATCTACTACGGTATAACCCAATGTTTGCGCATGATCACGCATACCAGACTCAATCCATACCGCGGGTAAACCATAAGCCGGGTCTGTAGTAGGAGTACCCTGTAATTCGCCATAGACCTGACCCGGATTAATTGCCATTTCACGTTCCGGGAACACACTACTTTCACCAACAGGTACACCATTTAGAGTAATGCGATATGCATTCGGCGTTAAATCTAAATTGTCACGAATATGCACTGAGTGAACCAAAAAACCTAACTCCTGTGAAAGTTTTTTACGCACACCTTTAATACGCCCTAGTAATTGCCCGTTCTGATTTTTATCTACCATTGGGATCAACCCATAACCTACTTCCAGACCGATCAAATCAACCGGCTGAACATCATCCCAGGACAATTCTTTATTCACGGGTGGTGCAACTGGCTTTTCTTCCATTGCAATTTTTTCTTCCAGCACACCCAGTGCCTGCTGTTTATCCATCCATTTTGCAGCGCCCACTAACAAAGCAGCAATACTCAAAAATGCAAAATTCGGCATACCAGGAATGGCACCGAGTAAACCTACAATCGCAGCAGTCACCCATATCACTTTTGTGTTGCCAAACATCTGCTTGGTAATTTGCTCACCGATATCATGTGAACGTGAATCACGGGTAATAATAATCGCCGTTGCACTGGATAACAGTAAGGAAGGAATTTGTGCAACCAAACCATCACCAATCGTTAACAAGGTGTAATTTCGAATTGCATCTGACGCTTGCATATCGTGCTGCCCCATACCAATTGCAAAGCCACCGACAATATTAATTATCAAAATCAGGATACCAGCAACGGCATCACCACGAACGAATTTACTCGCACCATCCATTGAGCCGTAAAAATCTGCTTCGGATGCAATTTCTTCACGGCGCAATTTCGCCTGATCCTGGTCAATAATGCCGGAATTTAAATCCGCATCAATCGCCATCTGCTTACCCGGCATCGCATCTAATGTAAAACGTGCACTGACTTCAGATACCCGTCCCGCACCCTTGGTAACTACCACGAAATTGATGATAACTAAAATCGAAAACACCACTAAACCTACCGCATAGTTGCCACCAATAACGAATTCACCAAACGATTCGATCACATTACCCGCAGCACCAGTACCCGTATGGCCTTCGAGTAATACAATTCGAGTTGAGGCCACGTTGAGTGCCAGTCGAAATAAAGTAGCAACCAGAATAATCGTTGGGAAAATAACAAAATCCAAAGGACGACCCGCGTACACACATACCAGCAACACAATAATCGATAAGCAGATATTGAAAGTGAAAAATAAATCCAGCGCCAGTGTCGGCATCGGAACAATCATCATCGCCATTAAGGTGATAATCATTAGCGGGGCAACGAGTCCGCGCTGAGCCATGGTACTGATGTTATGTAAAACTGCTTCCATCGTATTTACTCTTTTAAAGCGTGATTTAGGCGCTTGCTACCATTCTGGCGTTTCTTCATCCAGAGGGGCATCCCCTGGCATATGAGTGAATTTTTCAAACTCTTCTGGTACATCTGGTTGTGGTCGTGACGGTTTTTTGCCGCCATTTTTTTGTACATCACGTAACTGGAATACATATGCCAGTACCTGAGCGACCGCTACATAGAGACCATCCGGTATTTCTTGTCCTATGTCTGTTGTGTAATACAAGGCCCGTGCCAAAGGTGGTGCTTCCATCAATAAAATTTCATTTGCGGCGGCTACTCGACGAATAGTTCCCGCCACAACATCGGCACCTTTCGCTACTACCAAAGGCGCTCGCATGTTGTCTGGGTCATATTTCAGAGCAATTGCAAAGTGTGTGGGGTTGGTAATAATCACGTCTGCATCCGGTACTGCGTCCATCATTCGAGCATCGGCCATTTGACGCTGCAGTTGACGAATTTTGCTTTTCACCTCTGGCTTACCATCGGTATCCTTCATTTCGTCTTTTACTTCCTGCATGGTCATGCGCATTTCTTTATTGTGATTCCATATTTGAAACGGCACATCAATCGCAGCGATCACCATTAAGGCAATAGTAATTAATAAAAATGCCCAGGTAAGTAACTCACCTGCTTTTACCAAAGCTGACTCCATTGGCATAAAACCCAGTTGCAGGTAATCGTCTACATTGGCCCAGATAACCGCTAAAGCTACAGCAGCCACAAGAAAAAATTTACCCATGGCCTTAACTAATTCCATAAGCCCCTTGGCTGAAAATATCTTTTGTACGCCTTTTATCGGGTTAAGCTTACTAAGCTTCGGCGATACAGATTCCAGGCTAAAGGCCCAGCCGCCAATACTTATAGGCGCAAATAAAGTACCAAACAGCATCAAACCTAAAAAAGGAACGATAGTCCAGACGCCATCAAAAATTGCCGCATAAAACCAGCGAATCATACCCTGCGGATCAAATATATCTTCGCGCGTAGGCTGGAAATAATGCACCATTAAAGTACCTAAATCGCTAACAATGGTTTGCCCCAGGATAATTAGTGCCGTCGCTGCCAGGGCAATAATTATCATGGTATTAAAATCACGGGAACGGGCTATCTGACCTTTTTTCTTGGCGTCTTCTAGCCGTTTGGCGGTGGGTTCCTCGCTTTTTTCTGCGCCTGATTCCGATTCAGCCATTACTTCATACTCAGCATTTTGCTAATGTATTCAAAACTACCCATTAGCATTTGCGCGAACTGAGAGAAAATACTCGGTAGGCTGGCGGAAAGAAAAATAAAACCCAGTAAAATCATCAGTGGAAAGCCCACTGCAAAAATATTCAACTGCGGCGCCGCTCGGGTAATCACGCCCATGGAGATATTCACCACCAATAAAGCTGTTACCGCTGGTAATGCAACCATTAGGCCGCCAATAAACATTTGGCTCCCCCAACTCACTACCCCACGAATACCCGGTAAAGACAGGCCACTTGAAGAAACAGGAATAATTTCGAAACTTTGGATAACTAACTTAATGAGTAATAAGTGACCGTTCATAATGACAAACAACAAGGTTGCCATGACAATAAAAAATTGTGAAATAACCGGAACCTGTACGCCATTAGCCGGGTCCATCATGCGCGCAAAGCCTAAACCCATGCCATTCGCAATTGCCTCACCCGCAACCACTAATGACTGGAATGTCATCTGTATAATTAATCCCATAGAAACGCCAATAAGGATTTGTTGCACCATCACGCCTGCAGAGGCAAATGATATGGGGTCAATCGCCGGCACCGGCGGTAATAATGGAATCGTTAAAACGCTAATTGTAAAAGCTAAAACAACACGAATTTGTACAGGCATCATACGCGCGCCAAATACCGGCGCGGCAAACATCATTGCGCTAATACGCACAAAAGGCCAAAAGATACCTCCTAGCCATAATGTAATTTGTTCGGTCGTAAGGCTTAACATTTAGCTCACGCCTTAGCCTAAGCGGTATGGGATTTCTGTAATGAGCGTGCGTGTAAAATCGACCAGTAAACTAAGCATCCAGGGCCCAAATATTAATAAGGCAACAATCAAAATACCTAACTTGGGTATAAAGCTCAGAGTCATCTCATTAATTTGTGTCGCTGCCTGAAACATACCGACTATTAAACCGATACCCAGTGCGGAGAGTAGTAAAGGCCCAGCCAATAGCGTCGTTACCCACAAGGCCTGGCTTGCCAACTGCATTACTGTGTCTTGTGTCATATAAACTCCCGTCGGATTTTTGACAAAAAAGATCTTTAACGGGGTATTTGCAGGATAGGTGCCAAGCTTATATAAACAAATGATTTACTTACAAATTAATCATCAACAGAGATTAAAAGCATTATGGTTTATGTTTATCTGGCAATTGCCATTATTGCCGAAGTCATTGCAACCAGCGCACTTAAAGCCTCACATGAATTTACTCGCTTAATTCCCAGCCTGATTGTGCTCACCGGCTATATAGTGGCATTTTATTTTATGACCCTCACCATAAGAACACTGCCAATTGGCATTACCTATGCCATTTGGTCTGGCCTGGGAATTGTTTTAATTTCAATTGCCGGTGCTATATTTTATAAAGAGATACCGGATATTCCGGCGATGATTGGCATAGCCCTGATTATTTTAGGCGTTGGAGTGATACATATTTATTCAGATATAACGGGGTAAATTTTAAGGACTATTCCTATCTACAGATAAAATAATAGTCAGCTTTCTCCACCCCAAAGCTAACACCTGTATCAGCCAGTAATTGCTTTAATTATGTTTCTGAAATTACTGCTCTCAAGAAAATTAAACTTTAAACGTATTAACGATTTCATGAAGTTTGCGTGAGATATCCGCGAGTTCATCAGTGCCTTCGAAAATGACATCCATACCTTTAGCGCTGTCTTCAGAAATGCTATTAATGTTAACTGCATTGCGGTTAATCTCCTCCGATACACTGGCCTGTTGCTCGGCTGCAGTTGCAATTTGTATGTTCATATCGCTAATGTTTGCCACGGCTTCAGTAATTGTGTTGAGAGAGTCACCACTTTTGGCTGCGAGGGAAACAGACTCTTGTACTTTTCCCTGACTAGTTTGCATAACCTGCGAGGCATTCTGAGATTTATTTTGCAGGCTCTCAATCATATCTTGAATTTCCTGAGTAGATTGCTGAGTTCGGCTGGCAAGTGAGCGCACTTCATCTGCGACTACAGCAAAACCACGGCCCTGTTCACCAGCGCGAGCAGCCTCTATGGCGGCATTCAGAGCCAATAGGTTAGTTTGTTCCGCAATGCCTCTAATAACATCAAGAATTTCACCAATTTTGTTACTGTCATCTTCTAGTTGACTTACCACTTGACTGGCATTTTCTATTTCACTGGCCAGGGACTGAATTGAAGTGATGGTTTGCTGTACAAGGTGCTGCCCTTCTCTGGCTTCACCGTCCGACTGTTCAGTGGATGAGGCAGCAACATTTGCATTATTTGCTACTTCTTGTACCGTCGCGGTCATTTCAGTAATAGCGGTTGTAAGCTGGGATAGCTCTGCCTGTTCTTTATATACTCCATCTCTGGTTTGTGAGGCCGAGTTCCCAATACTTTGACTGGCAACACCTAGTTGTTCTGTCATTGATATCGTTTGCGAAACAATATCACGTAGTTTTACAATTGTGGTTTGCATGCCTTGTTGTAATGCACCGATTTCATCTTTAGACTCCACATCTATATTGAGTGACAAGTTACCTTCAGAAATCTCTCGGAGATTATCAACTGCTCTACCAAGCGGCCTAAGTACAAATCCCATATACATGTAAACAATAATAATAGCCACGATGAGTACAGCAATGGAAATCAGAGTGGATGTAAGCAGTATGGCCTGCTGATGGTTGTAACTTTCAGTGATATTTTTGGCGGTTATAAATTTTGCAATAATTTGACCATCTTCATCACTGATAGGAAGATGCACTACAGAGAAGTGGTTTTCACCGCGTTCCATCACATCTGCTGACTTAGCAGGCAGTTGAGCAAGGTCATCAGTCAGGTGATCGAATAACTCTTTATTGGTGACATAATCTTGCGCATTGCGTGGATTGCTTATGAGTACATCAGAATGGTTAACCTGCATAAACTCCTCAACGGCGCTGGAAAGGTCTTTCGCATAAACACCCGCGCCAATAACCTTGCCTCGCATACTAAGAGGGAAAGCGACAATGTTAAGTAGTTTGCCATCATCATCACGTTCAATACCGCTTAACACTTTGCCCTGTTTAATCGCTTTTTCAATAAGATTTTTTTTACTTTTACCTGAAAAGCTCACCGGTTCTGAATAAAGCACACTTCCCTGTGGATCGGTGATTTGTAAACGTGATATTACGCCTGAGGCATGGAGAAGGTTATAAGTAGTTGAAGCATTCTCTTTGAGCTGCTCAATATCTAATTTCTTCAATGCCTTACGGGTATCTCTGTCGCGGATTAGCGCTGAGGTACCATTTATCATGGCGCTAGATTGACCATTGATAATTTGCTTCCACAGCTCGGCACGCCCTTCCATCACAGATTGATCGAATCTTTCGTTATTATTGTTTAGCGTTATCTGATTGGCGATAAAAAAGGATGCCCCAATAAAGACAACAATTAAAACAACTAATAGCGTGATTCGAACGCGTAATAACATTTAACTCTCCAAAAAATTAAGAATAACTTTATTCAACCGGATAGCCGGCCTTCTTCCAGGCTGGATAGCCATCTCGGTAGTAGTGTATTTTTGTAAACCCCCATTCGACTGCTTGTGCTGAGGCTTTAGAGCTCCTCAAGCAACTTTCACCGTTACAGTAAATTACTATAACGTCACTTTTGCCAGCTTCTTTAGTTAATGAAGCCTCATTAAATACTTTTTTTAGTTCAATATGCACAGCATCGGGGATTCTGCCTGCAGCCCAGTCTTTATTACTTCGCACGTCAACAAACAATGCACCATCATCAAATAGCGCTTTGGACTTTACGGTGTCTATTGTGGTTGCCCCGGCAATGGTCATAGGTGAAACTTTACCTGCTGCATGTGATGACAATGCAAACAGTAGAATAAAAGGGGTTAAAAATACTAGAGCAGTTTTTTTCATTGAATAATCCTCAATATATATTTGGTATATATAAGTTAGCAGAAAAATAAATAAAATCCTGAAAAAAAAACATAAATATTTGTATCGTCATGGCACGAATTAATGGCCGACTTCAATCAACCATAGAATGTTTTACCTAGCCGCAATTTGGCTATGGTTTTACACGTTAACTGGCTAGGCCAGGTAGAGGAATATACAATAGTTAAGCGGCACTGATTATCGAAAGACGGCTTATTAGATATTTTTTATTTCTTCTAAACGTCCACTTCTGTCCGAAAAAACACAGACATCTAAGGCATTATCTTATGTAGGAAACTCGATAATTACAGAACCACTTACTGCAAAACACAAACCCAGGAGAATCACACCATTACTGAGACTCCGCCCACTTTTGTTGCTCTTCTAAAAGTTGTTGTTCTTCTCGTATTTTACGCATAGCCTCTTCATAACGACGAAGTTTTTCGTCTGCTTCTTTTTGCTTTTTCTTTTGCTTATTTTTTATACGCATTTCTTCATCGCGTTTTTTACGCGCTTCTGCCTTTTTCTTTTTATTAGCCAGTTCCTTACGCTTTTTATTCGCTATTGCGACCGCATCCTGCTTTTCCAGTTCACGGGAAATTTCATCTATTTCAGTATCTATCTCTGTATGCCCCAATGAACTGGCTCGGGATAATAAGCCCAGTGACTTCTCAAGATCTTTTTTTACACCAATGCCGTGGCGATGCATTTGTCCAAGTAAAATCAGGGCATTTGGATCTGCAGTGTCGACTAAGTTAATCAAACCTGAAAGCCATTGATTATGTTTTTGCGGTATAAATCCGCTAGCCTTAACTTCAAGATAGGTATTGCGATTAATCGCTGGCAGGTAGTCACTCTTTGCGGCTAACTGATACCAATGGCTGGCCTGCTCTATATTTGGCTTTACCGATACACCAAATTCATAAAGAGTTCCGAGTTTATATTGCGCGCGTACATTACCTTTTTTCGCTAATTTTTCCTGGAACATAAAAATACGTGCTCCAAACGCGCCTAGCTCTTCTGCCTTAACGACCTGAGACTGCAGCATAAAACAGAAAAAAAACATTACCGATAGAGCGTTTCTTACTTGAATCACTATTATTTCACCTATTCATAATTATTAAATTTATCCTTAGAATTACGAGTATAGCCCAATGAATTTAAAGGATTGACGAGTAAGGGATTTTTTAGATGAGTTATTAATACTAAAAAGCGCAACTTGCCCCATAGGCCTGCGACATAGACTAAGGAAAAATTATGACAATAAACTTAAGGCTAACTGTGGCAATGTATTGGCTTGCGACAATATTGTCACACCGGCCTGCTGTAAAATTTGGCTACGTGTTAATGCAGCGGTTTCTTGCGCATAATCCGCATCTCTAATGCGTGAGCGAGCAGAGCTATTATTCTCAACACTCACCTCTAATGAAGATGCTGCGGACTCAAGGCGGTTTTGCACTGCGCCCAGGCGTGCTCTTTCTGTATTGATGGCATCTAGCGCAGCATCAAATCTGTTAAGCGCCTGAGAAGCACTACTCACTAGATCTATATCTGCTATACCCAGATTCCCCGTATTCATGCCTACCAGGCTTATATCGATAGTTTCACCGACATTAGCTCCTACCTGAAAGCTCAATGTTTTGCTTGTGCTTAGCAAAATGTCTCTCGAGCCACCAGGAAAAGACTCTGCAAACCCTTGTAAGGGGTTATTACTGAGATTGGCTATGTCTGGAATACTTCCTGTATATGAGGTGTCTCGCGCACCGCCATCTGCCTCAGCGCCGCCAATACCACCGGTATCGTCCGCATTGTTTAGGGTTAAGCCTCCAATGTAGGCAACGCCTGTTGCCTGTACAACATTATCTATGAAGGCATCTGCATTGGCATAATTAGCCCCATTGGCGGGCTCCAATACATCGCTAAAATAGTTATCTAAAGTACGCGAGGTATCTGCTGCTAAATATTCCGTTAGGTGTTTAATCCCTCCTTCAAATCCCGCACCCAAACCTTGAATTTCATCATGCAACATACGTGTGGCAACATAAGCTGCTGCGTATTGAATGTTTGTGGTATCCCAGTTAGAACCTTGTATATTATCCAGTTCAGCAATAACTTGCCCAGCGGATGCCCCACCGGTTAATACATTGCTTACACGGAAATCACCCCCAGGAACTAGCTCAGCAACACCTTCACTAAACCATTTGGGCATCTGACTAGCCCCCGCAGCCGTGCCCATGCTGGTCGTTGCTGCCATTACTGCATGGGTTATTTCATGGGCAATCAATTGGTCAAGTGGCTGATTGGGCCAGTCGCCCTGACTATCCATAACGGATAAAAAGGTAGAGGTACTTATATGTAACTCAAGATCTTTTGAACCGGGAACGTAGCTTACGAAAGCACTGGCATCACCGGTATCTTCGTCCATAATAATTTCCAGGTTATATCCACTGGCGGTAATTCCCAGGTACTCTGTAACTACTTTTTCACTCTGTTCTAACCAGGATGTTTTTAGGCTTTCGAGAATGCGCTCCTGATCTACCGTTAAGCCAGTGCTATCAGGATCAAAAGTAAGCGTACTACTACCACCATCAAATAGTTTCACCGAGTTAAAGTCAGCGGTTTGAGTAATGCGTCCCACCTCGCTCATCAGTTGATCAATCTCAAGCTGAATAGCCGTACGATCACTTTGAGAATTTGTTGCATTAGCCGCCTGTACAGCCAGCTCTCGTCCACGCTGAATAAGGTTATTTACTTCACCGAGCGCACCTTCACTGGTCTGCATCATTGAAATAGCATCATTAATATTTGTACGCGCCTGCTTCATACCTCTAATCTGCGAGGTCATTCGCTCGGAAATGGCTAAACCTGCCGCATCATCTTTGGCGCTATTAACCCGCAGCCCAGTAGACAGGCGCTGCAATGAAACACCCAGCTGATTCTGACTGCTATTTAAATTCCGTTGGGAATTTAAAGATGCGATATTGGTAGTTATAACTAAAGCCATTACTGAGTAATTAGCTTCTTAATAAGCAATGGAAACAAGCATTTAAAATCTTCCGCTCATATTTAAGTCACATATATAAATGACACCATTTAGGCTTGTCATTAATTCATATTCAAAAACACACGAAAACATCTGCGCCTTATAGGCACACACATTCTTATTAATGGTTAGCGGCAGAAAATAAATTATATTAAGAAAAATATTAAAATGACTAAGAACAATTCGATAGAACAAAGTTTTATAAATAATGGTTAAAGCCTCAATTGGAGGCTTTAACCATCAAACTTAATTAGCTGGCGTCACCGAACCAGAAAGATTCGTCTTTTTCCAAAAATTCCTGCCATGACATATAGTGCGAACCGTCACAGGAGAATGTCAGGCTAATAAGTCCGTTAAATACATTGATTGATGCCGAGCGTAAATAGAAGGTTTCGTCTGTCAAACGAAGCTTTTTCAATGCCTTCAAAATTGGCATGATTTTATCTCGAGGAATCAATGCATCTTTAGGGTATATATGCGGTGGATAAATCAAACAGACATCAGGATCAGTCAATGCTTCTGTATCGAATATTCGATATCGAAAGGGATCGCTCATAAACCACGTTGTTGCGCGACTACTAGAAAAGTGAATAACTCCCTGAAACATACCTCGATCAATGATCAGCTCTTCTATAATGGCCAGAGCAACGTCAATTTCCCTGTCCATCGGGCTTTCAATACGACACTGTAAAAATACAGCGCTGCGAATTGCCGGGTCTCCTTTAATTTGTCGCCACTCTTCTGACTCTTCGTAAAGTTCAGATGTAACAGGCAAATCACGTAAATCAAAATCTACGCCGATATACCCAAGTAGCTTCCCATCCCGTTTAACAACCTGCAGTGCGGTTATAGAAGGTCGATTAACACGTAAACTTAAATATGCATCCGACAATAAAAAACCTTCTACTGGTACCGCTTCACGCATATACGGCCTTAGAGACCGGTCTCGTCCACAGTGATTAGGAACCAAACCATCGATGCTAATGTTATCTGAAACTTGTAAGCCATTCTCATCGAGTGCATAAATGAATAAACCATTAGGCACACCATCAAAACCATCAAGAAACACTTTATTCATAGCTTCTCTATCACCCCACACCGGCTCACAGCTTGTAGCAAGCGCCTCCAATGGAATAGACAAGCGCTCGGAAAGCACTCTTCTTTGTCTTAAAACTGCATCTTTCCAGGTTTCTTTCATAACTATAAGTCACACATAAATCATATTTTTGGGGCGCACATATAATGCAATAATGGTATCAAAAAAAATTAACTTTTATCTTCTAGATTCTGTCTTGTATAGATGGATCGACGATATAGGAAACAACTCAAAAAATGAAGAACTATTTTTTATAAAAACACTTACTTATTACAACATTATTACAAATAATAATTTTCGCAGTATTAAGTAAATGTTTAGCTTTTATATCACTATTTCTTAATCTTAAACAAGTATCTCGCAAATATTCAAATTACGCGCATAATTTTCAAGTTTAAATACCTTTTAAACATCAAGAATTAATACAATATTGCTAATATGATCCTATAATTATATTGAGCAGAGCAGCTAAAAGCCTTTGTATGCCAAACAAACCCAACACCAACCTAAGTTATCAATGCCTCACGACTGTTTTAGATAATCTCGATGCATTGATTTACATATCTGATATGGATACGCGTAAAATACTCTATATCAATAAATATGGGCGTGATATTTGGGGCGATGTACTGGGAGAGACTTGCTGGAAAGTTTTACAGAAAGGCCTGGATGGGCCCTGCTCATTTTGCACCAATAACTACTTACTTGATGAAAATGGTCAGCCCACAAATGCACACGTCTGGGAATTTAAAAATATGAATAACCAGCAGTGGTATCAGTGCCATGACCAGGCGATTAGCTGGTTTGATGGACGCATTGCTTGCATGGAAATTGCGACCAATATTACTGAATTAAAAAATTCAGCCAATGACTTATTAATCGCAAAAAAACACGCTGAAGTACTAGCTAACAAAGATGAGTTAACCTCTCTAAAAAATAGACGTGCTTTTTTTGAACAGGGTAACCAGCTATTTAAACAGGCTACACGCTTTCAGCACCCTGTATCCGTCATTATGATAGATATAGATCACTTCAAAAACATCAATGATAACTACGGACATTCTATTGGCGATACTGTACTTAAAGTAATTGCAAATGTACTACAGTCGAGCATTAGAGAGGTGGACATTTTGGCGCGTATAGGTGGCGAAGAATTTGCCCTGGTGTTACCAGAAACCGGTATAGATAAAGCATATAAACTGGCTGAGAGAATTCGCCAAAAAATTGCAGATGAAAAAATCACGCATGAAGGCAAAACATTTCATGTAACCGCCAGTCTGGGTATTGCATCATGCACGGTTACAAGCCAATCGCTAGAAAACATGCTAACAAAAGCGGACGATGCTTTATATATCGCAAAAAAGAAGGGACGTAATCAGGTAGAAACCTTCGTTTAAAGCAGCGCCAATACATAACAAGCCATTGACCTCCTTATAGCCAGCAATACCGACTTCAGTTACAAAGCCATTATTAACCACAGGCACTGAGGCGTATTGTATAAAAACGAAGTATTTCAGCGTTTGAATTTTGGGCAAAGCATAAAAGGCTATATTAAAACTATTCGCACAGATGGGAAAATTTATTTAAGCCTGGCGGCGGAAAAGCAACACGCAAAAAAAACCATTGGTGGTTTATATAAACAGCGAATTATTCCCATTAAAGAAGACGGAATTTATTTAAACAAATAAAACAAATACAGAACAATACCCTTATACACGAGACAAAATACCATGACTGAACAAGCAAAAATGGCCAAACAACAGGCCATCGATGAACTTAGAAAAGAAGCACAGGAAATAGAAGACCAGCCAGGCTCTATAAAAGAATATGCAAGCATTGCTCATAAAGTAAAAATACGCCGCGACCTTGCCAATAAACTTGAGCAGGAATTAGCCGAGGAAGGCAATAAGAAAAAGTAAGCGCATCATAAAATAAATATTATTTTTTATGACCACTTAATAAAGATGACTACACCCCAATACTCAGAAACCGATACAGGCAAAATTAAACTCAAAATAAATTCATTACCTCCCATTTAAAGCCCTGGCAGCTGAACATTCCAAATTGACCTGTATCAACGCTAATTCAAAATGCTACTGTTAGACTCAGCTGCCAATATTATGTTTCTAGAAAAACACACAACGTAAATGCAGAATAAATAGTGAGATAATAATGAGACTTTCTGATTACGTTAATACTTTCGGTCAGACAATGTTAAAAAAATACGGTGAGCGAGTACATAAAATCTCACTCAATGCGAATCTTACCTGCCCTAATAGAGACGGCACTAAAGGCATTGGGGGCTGTACATTCTGTAATAATGTTTCATTTAATCCTAATGCTCGCGCGCCATCCAATATTAGCCAACAACTTACCGAAGGCCGTCATATTATACGTAAGCGTACCGGCGCCAATAAATATTTGGCTTATTTTCAGGCATATACCAATACTTATGGCGACATAAAACAGTTAAAAAAACTATATGACCAGGCACTTTCCGAGCCTGATATTATCGGTTTATCTATAGGCACAAGACCTGATTGCGTGCCAGATGCTGTACTTAACTTATTAGCTGACTATCAAAATAAAGGCTATGAAATTTGGTTAGAACTTGGCTTGCAGTCAGCATTTGACTCAACCTTAAAAAAAGTAAACAGGGGGCATGGCTTTGCCGAATATTACCGGGCAATTCATCAGGCCCACGCACGCGCATTGAATGTATGCACGCATTTAATTATTGGCTTGCCGGGTGAAAATAAAAGTCATTATAAAACCAGCTTACTACGCGTTTTAGATGAGGGTGTTGAAGGCCTAAAATTACATCCATTACACATTGTTAAAGGCACACAGTTAGCAAAACAATGGAAACAACATGAGTACATGCCGTTAACATTTGAAGATTATGTAACAAATGCCGCAGATTTAATAGAAATGACACCTAAAGAGGTTATTTATCATCGCGTTACCGGCACCGCCTCGAATGATATTTTATTAGCACCGGAATGGTGCTCTAAAAAATGGAAAGTCATTAATTCAATTACGCAAGAGCTGCACCGCCGATCTTCATTACCCACAACTCATTTAATACATTAAAAATACGATGGGCTATCAATTATGACATATCATCCAAACACACTAGAAAACAATAAAATGGAACTTGTCTGCCCTGCTGGAAATTTACCCGCACTTAAAATTGCAGTAGATAATGGCGCAGATGCGGTTTATATGGGTTTTAAAGATGACACTAATGCACGGCATTTTGCCGGTTTAAATTTTAATGAACAGCGTTCTCGAGAAGGCATTGAATATGCCCATAAACGAGGCTGTAAGGTTTTTATTGCCATTAATACATATCCACAGGCATCTGGCTGGGAAAGATGGAAACAGGCCGTTGATTTGGCTGCCGAATTAAATATAGATGCACTGATTGCAGCCGATATAGGTGTACTTGATTATGCTACAAATACCTGGCCTGATTTACGTTTACATCTTTCAGTTCAGGGATCTGCGACCAACCCAGAAGCCATACGTTTTTATTATGATAATTTTTCAATTCAACGCGTTGTTTTACCTCGCGTATTGTCATTAAAACAGGTTGAACAGGTAGCCAAATCCAGCCCTGTTCCTGTAGAGGTGTTTGGCTTTGGAAGTTTATGTGTAATGGTTGAAGGTCGATGTTTTTTATCGTCGTATGCAACCGGCCAATCACCGAATACGTTTGGCGCATGTTCACCGGCCAGCGCGGTGCAGTGGCAAGAAACAAATAATGGTCTGCAATCCCGGCTAAACAATATATTAATCGATCAGTATGCCGATAATGAACCCGCCGCTTACCCAACTTTATGCAAGGGGCGTTTTAACGTCGAGAAAAACACCTATTACGCGATAGAAGAACCCACGAGTTTAAATACCATTGAACTATTACCTGAGCTACAGGCTATGGGTGTAGCGGCAATAAAACTGGAAGGTCGCCAACGTAGCCCGGCTTATGTTAAACAGGTAACCAAGGTATGGCGTGAAGCTTTAGATAGCTGCCAAAGCAATGCGCAGAATTACCAGGCTAAAACTGAATGGCTAGAAACCTTACATGCGGTATCAGAAGGCCGAACTACAACACTCGGCGCATACCACCGACCATGGCAATAGACAATATGAAATCAAATATTCCAAAACTATCTCTGGGCCCTGTTTTATATTATTGGAGCAGAGATGTAATGTTCGACTTTTATCAACGTATTGCCAACACTAACATTGATATTGTTTATTTAGGTGAAACAGTCTGCGCAAAAAGAAAAATTCTACGCCGTGACGATTGGTTGAATATTGCAAAGATGTTGAAAGATTCAGGCAAAGAAGTGGTGCTATCTAGCATGACTTTAATTGAAGCCAATTCAGATTTAGCTGCCTTAAAAACGCTGTGTCAAAATAATGAATACATGATTGAAGCAAATGATATGGCCGCAGTACAACAGTTGTCAGGACAATCATTTATTACGGGACCTACAGTCAACATATATAACCCTCGAAGCTTACAGCTTTTATCAAAACTAGGATTGAAGCGCTGGGTTCTGCCCGTTGAATTATCAAAAGATACACTTTCCGACATGCAAAATAATAAGCCCGATAACGTAGAAACCGAAGTACTGGTTTACGGCCGTTTGCCACTTGCCTATTCCGCACGCTGTTTTACCGCACGCGCACATAATTTACCCAAAGATGATTGCCAGTATAAGTGCTTAGATTATGCGGATGGCCTGGTATTATCGACTCAAGAAAAAGAACAATTTCTGGTTTTAAATGGCGTACAAACTCAATCTGCAAAAACAAATAATCTCATTGCTGAACTTAATGAATTGATTCAGGCCGATATTGATATATTAAGAATTAGCCCACCCTCACAGCATTGTGAAAAAATAATAGATTTGTTTTACCAATGCTTACACCATGGTTATTCCGTTAAAGACGCTAATGCCGAATTGCAATCACTGATGCCAACGGGTGGTAGTTGCAATGGATACTGGCATGGACGTCATGGTATGGATAATTTCAACGCTCATCAGGATACATCATGTCAATAAGAAGGCTCATAAAACAAAACAGTGTTTTTGATCTTAACAATAATCATGCTTATGACAACTGGCGTAATGAAAAACTGGATAATTATCCTGACAAAGCAGAGCAATTAATTGTTGAAATAAATAACCCTATGCAGCTCAATAAAGCAGAACACCAGGCCATTAATCAGCGTTGCAAAAAAACTAATATGGCCGTTTATATTAGCAATACAAAAGACAATCCCGACAAACGTATTGCATCAACACTCTCAGAACAATTTGACTTGCGCACATTAGACAACAATATGGGCGCAGATGATGATGGCATTACATCGTTACAGGTATCACATATAGCGGGACGTGAACGCTACATACCCTATTCCAGTAAAGCCATCCATTGGCATACCGATGGTTATTACAATAAGCCTGAACAGCAAATTCACGCCTTATGTTTGCACTGCGTTAGGCCGGCACGCGAAGGTGGTGAAAATGCACTACTCGATCATGAGATAGCTTATATTAGATTACGTGACGAAAACCCTGATTTTATTCATGCACTTATGTCAGACGATGCAATGACTATACCCGCCAACGTCAAAGACGGTACAGTGATTCGCCCTGCTCGCCGCGGCCCGGTATTTTCCGTGTTTAATGAACGTCTGCACATGCGTTATACAGAACGTACCCACAATATTAAATGGAAAGACGATAGCATTACGCAAGAAGCGGTTTGCGCACTAGTAAATTTACTGCATTCGGCTGAACCGTATATTTATCGACTTACACTGCAATCAGGATGGGGATTAATTAGCAACAATGTTTTACATGACCGCAGCGCTTTTACTGATGACGACAGCTCATCCCGCTTACTCTACCGATTACGTTATTTTGAAGGCCTTAATCTGAATAACTTAACGACTATTGACTGAAAGCCCATAGGTTGATGACAGAGAACTAAAAGCCCTCTTTTATACAATACCCCTCACAACACATGTTATTAACGACACTAAAATTTAATCAATCTGTAGGGTGGATCAAGCGTAGCGGATCCACCTATATCACAACTCAATTCTGCTGGATCCGCTACGCTTGATCCACCCTACTTTTTTTGAAAATAGTTAAACTATCATTAATACATAGGTAGCAACCAAAGCCTTGCACTAAAGTGCATAATTTTAACTAGCATCCTGAGACAATAAAATTAACTTGAGCTTAACTTAGGCAAACAATCGGCGATAAAGTGGCAAACCTTTATTTAGTAACGACTCTATTACTGGGAATAAACCAGAGGACTCCATATCCAGGCCATCAAGAAAATTTTTCAGCTCCAGGCCAAGTTCTGTATCACCCTGCATAACGAGTCTACGCTGAAAAACCAGTGTATCAGGATCTTCTTTTCTAGCGGCAAGCATCAAAAAATCGTACATATTGGCTTTTATCATTAAGTCACTGTTATTATCTAAAGGTATAGCCATTAGTCGCCCATTTACAACACTCACACTGTAACGAATATAAGCATCCCTTACTTCGATAATAAGTTTTTTATTCTGCAGAAAATCTAAATCACCTTCTTTTAACGGTGCAGATAATATACGATTTAAAAATACGACTAATAACTGTGAATGAATTTTAACAGGCAGGTAGCCAAATGGCTTGGCCAATATTCCTGGCAAATTCGCTGACGTTTGAATATTATTTTTTGTTTGCATATCTAATCTATAAAATAATAATATGAAAAGTAACTTTACGTAAGCAACATATTAGCTATTTTAACATTTCATAAGATTGATAAATATCAACGCTGAAGTGCATTCCTAACTAATTATCTGCAAGTACCTCCTTCACATATTGAACTAAATCTTTCATCTGATAACGCCCTTTAGTTAATACCTTATCCACACCGGGCATATCCTTGACTAATTCATGCCCCGACAATACAATCACAACCGGTGGTTCAATCAAGCCTCTTAATTGACGAAGTAGTGCCTGTCCCGAACCATCGGGTAAGGTAAAATCTAACAGCACAAGCTTAAACTGTTCGTTAGCTAGTAGATTACGCGCTTCTTCTATACTATCAGTTTGTGTCAATTCACCTAGCTCACCAATAGCACCCTTAATCATGAGCAATGTGCTTTCGTCATCTTCTACATGTAGAATGCGTTTTTTACTCATAATTACATGCTCCTGATTTTATTCATTTACATAACTTAATTATAGACATATGTAAAACAAACACACACAGAATGAGATATACCAATTATCAACTGGTCTCAAAGGTAGCAAGTCTCAGATAAAATACATTATTATTAATACACCATAACTAAATCCATAATTCATAACTCATATTTAATCTAATAGTAAAATATCAATTTCACCTTAACTCATTGAAAAGGTATAATTCTATTTCAGTAAAATTTACACATATAAATTAATGAGTGATTACGACAATCGATTCGGCGGCATAGCTCGCCTATATGGACAGGCTGCTTTTGATAAACTACAGCACTCACATGTTTGTGTGATTGGTATTGGTGGTGTTGGCTCATGGGCGGCAGAATCTTTAGCGCGAACAGGGCTAGGTCAAATTACTCTAATTGATCATGATGATATTGCAGAGAGTAATATTAATCGTCAAATACATTCCTTAAGCAGTACAATTGATCAGTCTAAAGTTGAGACGATGGCTGAACGTCTTCAACAAATTAGCCCTTCATGTAAAGTTAATATTATTGATGATTTTATTAGTACGGCTAATTGCAAAAAATATTTAGATAATAATTACGATTATGTAATAGATGCCATCGATAGTATAAAATTTAAATGCGCAATCATTTATTACTGTAAGCGCAATAAAATCCCTATCATTACAACTGGCGGTGCAGGCGGTTTAACTGACCCAACAATGATCGCCGTATCTGATTTATCCAAAACCTGGAATGATCCATTAGCCGCCTCAGTACGTCTACAGTTACGCCAACAGTATGGCTATACACGAAACACTAAGCGTAGCTTTGGCATTAAATGCGTATATTCTACTGAGCAGCAGCGCTACGCAAAATCTGATGGCAGTGTGAATTACACAAAACCCGGTATTCATGGTGCTCACTTAGATTGCTCAATGGGCTTTGGGTCGGTTACTCATATTACCGCTACGTTTGGCTTTGTTGCTGCTGCTAAAGTTATTGAAGCACTCATTAACAAATAAAACAATTTCACTTAAACGATTATTTCTATGCTGTTATTTGCAATGCAATATATGGTATTAAGCAAAATATAAATATAAGCATTTTATACAAGCCTATTCCACCGTAGTTAAAGGCATTAAATGCGCGCTTTGATATATCGAAAAATTTTCTATGTATCGAATATACCCAATCTCTAGCCATTAAAAACACAGCAGACCAAATAATGAGCAACGCATAATTAAGAATCAAATTCCATAATAAAAAATCACTGAGCTGCTGAATAGTCACTTTGGTGCATATTCTGGAGCAATCCGATCACCCATACTGGTTTTATCCGATCACCGATTCTGGAAATAACTGATCATTGATTCTGGTTTTATCCGATCATTTTTTTCTGCATTTCCAGAATCATTAATTGA
>Ga0316209_1000456_pt1 | contig 73193 bp, 60 predicted proteins | sample 6monopyrite_MG_FD_204945 | JGI IMG/M metagenome (GOLD analysis project Ga0316209, IMG submission 204945) | Microbial mat bacterial communities from mineral coupon in-situ incubated in ocean water Damariscotta River, Maine, United States -... | ecosystem: Environmental > Aquatic > Marine >... | reverse complement strand
GCGGGCGACAGGCTGGTTAATGCCACAACTATGATAATTGCCACGGCCACAATATGTTTAAAAAGTTTGTGTTTCATGGCGCCAGATAATAGCGATGAAATTTAAAATTTCAACCCATAGATATGGCGGGTGATTATTGCAACGCGCCGATTTCTTGCCAAATGCTGTAATCTTCGCGGAACGTTTTAAGTGATTTAATGATTTTTTGAAACGTTTTGTTTTTTTCTGATGCCGCCACTTGTAACCATGCTTTATTCAGTGACGTAAGCATGTCTTGTGGTAGTCGTTGTATTTTTGATCCTTGTTCGACCAAGCTTTTTAAATCATCAAACCCACGCAGTTGAATTTGCGCTAAACTAAATCGTACGTTGTCGCCGCAGATGGTATTAATTTGCCGTTGGTTTAAAGGCGATAAGGATTTCCATTGATCAAGATTAATTAGCAATTCATATAACTGTACCGGTTGTTGCCATGCGGGGGCATAATCATAAGGCGCAATGGTGTTAATCGATGGTGATGCTGCTAATGTGTTATTGCGTGGCACAATGGCGTTGATGATGTTTTTGTTTAAAGCAGGATACACATTGCCATAAGGTATGTCGGTCACGTTGGCACCAAATTGGGATAAAACCCGCGCACCTAAACCTTGGATGCTGATATTCATATCTTTGAAATCGTTTGCTGTTGTAATTTGCGATTTGAAACGACCGCTACTACGGGGGGCGTTTAAACCACAAATGATACTATACACACCTTGATCGGCTGTTAATTTATCGTAAAAATCTCGACCACCAGCACCATAAAACCAGGTCATGAATTCAGACGCGCTTGGGCCAAAAGGAATGCCGGAAAAAAGCTCAAGTCCGGGGCTGTTTTCAGCCCGCAAACCCGGTGAAAAAAATGCCGCATCAATGGCTCCGGCACGCACCGCATTAAACGTTTCTTGCGGCGCTATCAATTCGCCCGGCCCGGTTAATCCAATGTTTAATGTGCCATGTGAATTGGGCAAACTTTGATCGCTTAAACGTTTTGCTAATGCTGCTGGGAATGCATCGTTTGGGGAAAATGCATTGGCCATGCGCCACGTTGTGATCGTCGGATTAACGGGACCGGACAGCGGTTTTTTATTGGCTAACAAATTATCATGTTGTTGTGGCGCTGTGACATTGTTAGGGCGTAAGCCGGCATTTTTAACCTGGCCTGCCGGTTTGATTGCCGTGCCTCCAATAATGATGCCGACGATAATCCCTGTGATTAAACCTATGAGTACGTTGCGCACGGCTTGTGCCCCTAAAAATTAAAATCAGGAGATGTCTATGTTAGCGAAAATTATGCTCCCGGCAACTGGTTTTCTATGGACTTATGGATTGGGTTAAATTTAATAAACCGAGCACGATAAACATAAAGTAACGCGTTACATAAAAATGTATTTTTTGCGGGGATATTGAAAAGGACATGTGCTTGCTTCGTGTCCCCTTATTAATATCAGCAAAGGATACTAAACCCATGGGTGGCCCTTACAATGAGAACACGGGAATTTATTTCGGAACATATAGTACCATCCAAACACGCCATTAAGTCGGGAAATAGTCAACATTGGTATCACCTTTTTGTATCACCCAAAAGGGGGCCAAGTGATTGAAATGCCGTAGCTATAAGAAAACCCAGCGTTTCAAGCTGGGTTTTTGGGGGAATGGTGGGCCCGGCTGGACTCGAACCAGCAACCAGACCGTTATGAGCGGCCGGCTCTAACCAATTGAGCTACGGGCCCTAAACCCAAGGGCGAATAAAAATACCCCTGATGAATAGGTTAATAATCGAGGAAACTACGCAATTTGCGCGAACGCGATGGGTGTTTCAATTTACGTAAAGCTTTGGCTTCGATTTGACGAATACGTTCGCGCGTTACAGAAAACTGCTGCCCGACTTCTTCCAAAGTGTGATCGGTGTTGACGCCAATTCCAAAACGCATGCGTAAAACCCGTTCTTCACGTGCCGTCAGGCTGGCTAAAACCCGTGTAGTGGTTTCGCGTAAATTGGCCTGAATAGCGGCATCCAACGGCTGCACTGCATTTTTGTCTTCGATAAAGTCGCCCAAATGACTGTCTTCTTCGTCGCCAATAGGTGTTTCCAAGGAAATCGGTTCTTTGGCGATTTTTAAAACTTTGCGGACTTTTTCCAAAGGCATAGACAATTTGATCGACAATTCTTCGGGTGTCGGTTCGCGGCCAATTTCATGCAACATCTGGCGCGATGTGCGCACCAATTTATTGATGGTTTCAATCATATGCACAGGGATACGGATGGTCCGCGCCTGATCAGCAATGGACCGCGTAATGGCTTGCCTGATCCACCATGTGGCATAGGTCGAAAATTTATAACCTCGGCGGTATTCAAACTTATCAACGGCTTTCATCAAACCGATGTTGCCTTCTTGAATTAAATCAAGGAATTGCAAACCCCGGTTTGTGTATTTTTTAGCAATAGAAATCACCAGACGCAAGTTGGCTTCGATCATTTCTTTTTTGGCTTTAGCCGCTTCGCGTTCGCCTTTTTGTACGGTCGCTACAATACGGCGGAATTCCGTGACTGGCAGTCCGGCTTCTTGGGAAATGTCACCAATTTTATCGCGCAAATCAACAATATCGTCGGCATAACGCGTACGAAACCGTTCCCACGCTTTACCCGGCAAAGCCGTAATTGTTTCCACCCATTGCGGATCGTGTTCGGCCCCACGGTAGCGTTCAAGAAAATCTTCGCGTTTGACTTTGGACGCCGTTGCCATGCGCAACAGTTTTCCTTCGGCACTCAACAACATACGGTTCAACTCATAAAGTTGTTCAACCAATTGTTCTATACGGTTGTTATTCAGATGAACATTTTCCATCAGTTCAACCAAATCATGGCGCACTTTTTCAAAGCGTTTTTCCTGCGCTGGCTTGACCGCTTCACCATTTTGAATGACTTCGAGGCGAGCCATTTGAACTTTGTGTAATTTTTTATAGGTTTTGGCAATTTGTTCAAAAGTTTCCAAAACTTCTGGCGTTAATTTTTCTTCTAATGCTGCCAATGAGAGACTCGGTACGTCGTCCTCATCGTCGTCGTCAACATCTCTGTCGCCATTACGGGCGCCGTCTGCACTGGCAACTGTCTCATTATTATTCGACGCGTCAGTGACATCGCCGCCCGCACTTTCGGGCACGGTGACCTCTTCGGGTGTAACGTCATCTGCATCATCGGTTACAGTTTCAGTATTGCCCTCTTCGCCTTCACCCTCTGCGCTTTCATTGAGCTGTTGATTGTTTGGGCCGCCGCCGTTGGTGGCTTCCAAATCAATAATGTCGCGCAATAGCATTTCTTCGTTCAATAACGCATCATGCCAGCCAACAATGGCGCGGATTGTCAAAGGATTTTCACAAATCCCACCGATCATCATTTCACGACCAGCTTCGATGCGTTTGGCGATGGCAATTTCGCCTTCGCGGGACAATAATTCAACGGATCCCATTTCCCGCAAATACATGCGCACAGGGTCATCGGTTCGACCTAAATCCGACTCGCTGACATTGCCGGCTTGAGTGGGTTCTTCTTCGGCTTCGCTGGTTTTACCTTGCGCGGCCTCTTCGCTTTCTTCGTTTTCAATAACGTTAATGCCCGCCTGAGACAAAGACGACATCGTGTCTTCGATTTGTTCAGATGAGACTTGCTCCGGCGGCAGTGCTGCGTTGAGTTCGTCATAGGTGACGTAACCAAGCTCCTTGCCTTTGGCGATCATTTTTTTTACTGCGGCACCCATGGTGTCGAGCAAAGGACCATCGCCGCCTTCGGTTGTGGCGGGTGTGGTTTCTTGGGTATTCGTTGCTGCTTTAGCCAACTTATAACCTGCTTTTCTGTTGAATTTCAAATTTGCTTATAACTGCTTAAGGCCAATTTATCCATGAATTAGGCATTTAATTATGTGCCTGTCTGAATTTGTTAGTCTTACGCAATGTTAGTTACTTAAATCTTACTTAAAATCGATATCATCTTCTTGATCGGCAAATTCTGCGCGTTTCAACGCCTGAAGTCTTAACCATCCTTCTTCATCCGTAGCCGCTGTCGAAAAATGCCGTTCTGCCTCTTGTATTTCTGCCTGCACATCTTTGTTTCTTAATTGCCGTACCGTTTCAATCCATCCTGCTTGAACAACATCCAATTCGATATCTGGTTTGGCAAAAAAAGCATGATTGTAAACTGCCGCCCCGAGCAACTCATCCAACAGACTAGAAAACCCACTGTTTCTTAGATGGGCCTGCAACTGTTCAGAATCAAGGATGATATTCCCCGGCAGAGTGTTTAAGACCTCTTGCCGGAGTTTGTCAAGGGCAGGCTCGGAAAAGACCATAAAACCGATCTCCTCGCTATGGGCATCATAAAGCTCGATATGATTAATCAGCGTGGTAATTAAGATGCGCTGTCTTAGCAATTCACTTTCTACATGCGCTTTCGGCCCAGCGTCGGCGGGCAACGATATTGATGGCTGCCAACTCCGGCCTTTGGATTTGCGCCAATTTTTATTTTTTCCGCCATAACCGCCACCTGTTGACCTCGCCGGGCTTAAGCGATCACGAAACGCACTGGTAAAATGTGAGCGCACTGTTGGGTCTTGGATCAACCGGGTTAACGTTTGAAATTTATCTTGTAGGGCGGCTTTGGCTTCCGGTGTTTTTGGCGCATCGCCGCCGGTTTCCCGTTGCCATAAAATTTCTGATAAAGGTTGTGCTTGGTCCAGCACTTTATTAAAGGCAAGCGCGCCGCCTTTTTGAATTAAGCTATCTGGGTCTTCGCCATTGGGTAAGGTTGCAAAACGTAAGCCAAATCCGGGTTTTAACAGCGGCAGTGCGCGTTCAGCGGCTTTTCCTGCCGCACTCCACCCGGCGTGATCGCCATCAAAACATAATACCGGCTCTCGGACCACACGCCATAACATGGATATTTGGTCTTCGGTAATAGCTGTCCCCAAAGGCGCCACGGCATGTTCCAGTCCCGCCTGAAACAACGCAATGACATCCATATAGCCTTCGGTGACAAGCAATCTGTCTTGGCGTCTGGCCATTTGGATTGACTGGTCCAATGCATATAAGGTACGCCCTTTATGGAATAACGGTGTTTCAGGAGAATTTAAATATTTAGGGCCATTGTCACTAAGTGTACGCGCACCAAAAGCAATGGCGCGTCCACCACGATCACTAATCGGAAACATCAACCGCCCACGAAACCGGTCATAAGGTTCCCGCGATTTGTCTTCGGGCTGCACCAGCAACCCGGCTTCCAGCATTTGTTTGACCTCGATGCCTTGGCGCAACAGCTCTTTATTTAGCCCACCACGACCATCCGGGGCATAGCCCAACCGAAACCGGTCAATCATCGCACCGCTTAATCCACGCTGGGTTAAATAATCCCGAGCGTGTTTGGCTTCTGGTTTTTTTAACATGGATTGAAAATAAATAGCGGCGGCCTCAACAACATCATACAAGCCTAGGCGTTTTTTTTGCTTTTCACGTTCTTCGGGTGTGTCGTCGGGGACTTCAAGTCCGACCGTTGCGGCTAACCGCACCACGGCTTCGGGGAAACTCAAGCCTTCGGTTTCCATTAAAAAATCAAGGGCGCTGCCATGGGCCTGGCAACCAAAACAATGATAATGATCTTCGAAAACAAAAAAGGATGGAGATTTTTCTTTATGAAATGGGCACAATCCCGTGTAATCGCGTCCTTTACGCGTTAATTTGACCCGTTTACCAACCAAGTCAGCGACCGATGTGCGGGCTCGTAATTCATCAAGGAATTGTGGTGTAAATGCCATTTACTTTATTTTACCAATCTATCGGGCTACGACTGTCAAACGATCTTAGCATTATCCGAGACGGGCTTTAACCAATGCCCCTGCTTTGGAAAAATCCATGGCCCCTGTATGATTTTCTTTTAAAGCGCCCATGACTTTGCCCATGTCGCGCAACGTCGTTGCTTCAAGCTCTTTAATAATACCGTCAACAATACTGCCTATTTCATTGTCATCCAATTGTTTGGGCAAAAAGTTTTCGATCACTGCGATTTCTTCATGTTCTTTTTGCGCCAATTCCACGCGTCCTGCTTGTTCGTACAATTCTATGCTTTCACGACGCTGTTTGATCATCGATTGCAACAGCCCAAGCGCGTCCTGATCGCTAATGCCGTCCATATTTCCTTTGGACCGCGCTGAAATATCACGGTCTTTCAAAGCCGCCATAATCAAACGTAGAGTTGATGTTGTTGCTTTGTCTTGACTAAGCATGGATTGTTTCAAGTTATCCTTGATGCGGGTTCGCAGCATAGGTGACACCTGTCTCTGTTTCGGAAACCGCGAACCTACCTAAAAGTGATCAGAAAAGCAACTAAACTTAAAAAAATTAACCCTTTGATATAAAAAGGTATTTAATATTTTTGGAGTCTTGACCAAAGGGGGCCGTATGGCTTACACACTGCCAACGCCTGTAAATTATGGGCGGTCGGACAGATCATTGCCCAGGTCAACACAATGCAGAACAAAAATATACATTCACCCACCAACGGATTAAACCCCGCAGGTGGTCCGGTATTGCACGCAAAACCCAACGATGCCACGGCCGTTTTGGTTTTAGAAGACGGCGAGATATATTGGGGTATTGGCGCTGGAGTAAACGGTGAAAGCATCGGTGAAGTTTGTTTTAATACATCAATGACAGGCTATCAGGAAATTTTAACCGACCCCAGTTATGCGGGACAAATTATTACTTTCACATTTCCGCACATTGGTAACGTTGGCACTTGCATTGAAGACATGGAATCAAAAATGCCCGCCGCACGCGGTGCGATTTTCAGAGAAGCCATCACCGAGCCTGCTAATTGGCGCGCCACTAATCATTTAAATACATGGATCAAAGCCCAAGGATTGACTGCATTAACTGGTGTCGATACACGCAGGCTTACCCGCCATATACGTGACCGAGGGCCTAAAACCGGCGTTTTGGTTTTCCCAGAAAACAACACATTTGATGTCGCACAAATCCTTGACCGCGCCAAACAGTGGCCCGGGCTTAAAGGTATGGATCTCGCCCAAGATGTCAGTTGCGGTGCGCCCTATTCATGGGACCGGACAGAATGGCAACTCGGTCACGGCCATGGACAATTAAAATCCCCCAAATACCATGTTGTCGCCGTTGATTTTGGCGCCAAACATAATATTTTACGCTGTTTGGCATCGGCCGATTGCCAAGTCACTGTGGTTCCGGCAGCAACGACCGCTGACGATATTTTAGCTTTAAATCCGGACGGCGTATTTTTATCCAATGGCCCCGGCGACCCCGCAGCCACAGGCGTTTATGCGGTGCCTATGGTACAAGGTATTCTGGCGGCAAACAAACCGCTGTTCGGCATTTGTTTAGGCCATCAAATTCTGGCATTAGCATTGGGTGCAAAAACGATCAAAATGCCCATGGGTCACCGTGGAGCCAACCAACCGGTCAAAGATTTAGAAACGGGGAAAGTTGAAATTACATCGCAAAATCATGGCTTTGTCGTTGATATTGACAGCTTACCTGATGGCGTGATGGCAACACATACATCTTTGTTTGATGGTGTCCTACAAGGATTACGCGTCCAAGGGAAACCTGTATTTTCAGTACAATATCATCCGGAAGCATCCCCCGGACCCATGGACAGTCATTATCTGTTCAACCGTTTTATTAATCTGATGCAGGATCGCTAGTTCATGGCTAAACGCAACGACATCAAATCCATCATGATCATCGGCGCGGGTCCAATTGTCATTGGACAAGCCTGTGAGTTTGATTACTCCGGAGCCCAGGCCTGCAAAGCATTACGCGAAGAAGGCTACCGTGTAATTTTGGTGAATTCCAATCCGGCCACTATCATGACCGATCCGTCCATGGCCGATGCGACTTATATAGAGCCGATCACCACCGAAATTTTAACATCGATCATTGAAAAAGAACGCCCCGATGCGTTGCTGCCAACCATGGGTGGGCAGACGGCGTTAAACGCTTCGATCAATTTAGAAGAAGCTGGCGTTTTAAAAAAATTCCACGTCGAAATGATTGGCGCCAATGCCAAAGCCATTGCCAAAGCCGAAGACCGCCAACAATTCCGTGATGCCATGGATGCCATCGGTCTTGAAACACCCAAAAGCCACGTCGTTAACACCATGGAAGGCAGCATCCAAGCACTTGGCGATATTGGCCTGCCAGCGATTATTCGCCCGTCATTTACATTGGGCGGCATCGGTGGCGGCATTGCTTATAACAAAACCGAATTTGAACAAATTGTTTCCAGCGGTTTAGCCGCATCCCCTGTGACCGAAGTTTTAGTCGAAGAATCCGTGCTCGGCTGGAAAGAATTTGAAATGGAAGTAGTCCGCGACAAAGCGGACAACTGCATTATCATTTGTTCCATTGAAAACATTGATCCCATGGGTGTGCACACCGGCGACAGCATCACCGTAGCCCCGGCGTTGACGTTAACCGATAAAGAGTATCAAATCATGCGCAATGCATCGATTGCTGTATTGCGCGAAATTGGCGTCGAAACCGGCGGATCGAACGTCCAGTTTGCGGTCAATCCAAAAGATGGTCGTTTGGTGATCATTGAAATGAACCCACGGGTTAGCCGATCATCGGCGTTGGCATCCAAAGCAACCGGATTTCCAATCGCTAAAATCGCCGCTAAATTAGCCGTTGGTTATACGCTGGATGAACTGGATAACGATATTACGGGGGTGACCCCGGCATCGTTTGAGCCGACCATTGATTATGTGGTCACTAAAATTCCACGCTTCACATTCGAAAAATTCCCCGACACGGAGGCCTTATTAACAACATCCATGAAATCCGTCGGCGAAGCCATGGCCATTGGCCGTTGTTTCCTCGAAAGCCTGCAAAAAGGTTTACGCTCAATGGAAACCGGTTTAACCGGATTAAATGAGATTGAAATTGAAGGTGCCATCACATCCGGTGTCGTTGACAAAGATATCGTCATTGCTGTTTTGAACGAACGCCGCCCGGAACGCATTCGTTATGTTGCCGAAGCTTTTAGATTAGGGCTAACATTAGAAGAAATCCATGCGGCATGCCATTTTGATCCTTGGTTTCTGGAACAAATTTCACAGTTAGTCCGCACCGAAAAAGGCATCATTGAAAACGGCTTACCTGATGATTTTGACGGGCTTTTGGCTTTGAAAAAAATGGGTTTTTCCGACCAACGACTGGCTGAGTTATCCGGCACACCAACCAATGACATTGCCGAGTTACGTCAAAAGCTTTCGATCGCCCCGGTGTATAAACGTGTTGATACCTGTGCCGGCGAATTTCAATCTCAAACGTCTTATTTATATTCTTGTTATGAAGGCGACAGCGCACGCAATGCCGAATGCGAAGCCGATCCATCGGCTCGTAAAAAAATTGCCATTTTAGGCGGCGGTCCTAACCGCATCGGCCAAGGCATCGAATTTGATTACTGCTGTGTACATGCGGCCTATGCGCTTAAAGAAGCGGGCTATGAAGCCATCATGGTGAACTGTAATCCGGAAACCGTTTCAACGGATTACGACACATCCGACCGTTTATATTTTGAACCGTTAACCGAAGAAGACGTTATTCAGGTTATCCGTAAAGAACAAAGCAATGGCGAATTTTTGGGCTGTATTGTGCAATTAGGCGGGCAAACACCGCTTAAACTCAGCCATGCTCTTGAACAGGCTGGCATTCCCATCCTTGGCACCAAACCCGATGCTATTGATTTGGCCGAAGATCGCGAACGCTTCCAAGTGTTGTTACAAAAACTAAATTTGCTGCAACCGGCCAATGGCTTAGCCCGTAACCTAGACGATGCATTAAAAGTTGCCGAAGACATCGGTTTTCCTTTGGTCATTAGGCCGTCTTATGTTTTGGGTGGCCGGGCCATGGAAATTGTCCATAATGCCGACGCTTTAAAACGCTACATGAAACAAGCTGTGATTGTTTCCGGCAAAAACCCTGTATTGCTCGACAGTTATCTACAAGACGCCATTGAAATTGATGTCGATGCATTGTGTGATGGTGAAAACGTATTTGTCGCGGGCATCATGCAACACATCGAAGAAGCGGGCATTCATTCAGGCGACAGCGCATGTTCTTTGCCGCCCTATTCATTATCCGATGACACCATCGAAGAATTAAACCGTCAAAGCAAAGAACTCGCCTTGGCATTAGGCGTGGTTGGATTGATGAATATTCAGTTCGCCCTGAAAAGGGGGGATCTATATATTTTAGAGGTCAATCCACGGGCCAGCCGCACGGTGCCGTTTGTCGCCAAAGCAACCGGATTGCCCATTGCCAAAATCGCCGCCCGTATCATGGCTGGTGAAAAATTATCGGCTTTTGATCTATCTGATCAAGCCCGCGGCAAACATATAGCGGTCAAAGAAGCCGTGTTCCCATTCACACGCTTTCCAGGTGTTGATATTTTATTAGGCCCTGAAATGAAATCAACGGGCGAAGTGATGGGTATTGATCACAGTTTTGGCCGTGCTTTTGCCAAAGCCCAATTGGGGGCCGGTAATATGTTACCGCTAAGGGGTACCGCATTTATTTCTGTCAAAGACCGCGATAAAGATAAAGTCAAAACCATTGCCCATAAACTTGGCCGTTTGGGTTTTAAACTCATCGCAACTGATGGCACACAAAAATTTCTTGTCGAGCAAGGTTTAAAAGTAGCGCACGTCAACAAAGTTTTACAAGGACGTCCGCATTGCGAAGATGCCATCGTCGATGGTGATGTGCAATTGGTTATCAATACGACAGCCGGCGTTCAAGCCATTTCTGATAGCTTTTCCATACGTCGTTCTTCGCTGGTCAACGCTATTCCTTATTTCACGACCATGGCCGGCGCGGCCGCCGCCGCCGACGCTATCGAAGCGTTACAAGGTGATGGGCTTGAAGTCGCCCCCATACAAGACTATTTCAATACAACGTTTTAAGCTTGATCGATGATGCGTTCTGGATTTTAATCTAAATAACGCATTGCATTCATATATTTGTTTTAATTTTTGAATAAAGGTCCGGTAATTAAATTTTACTGGAAAGTCCCATGGAAAAGTTCCCCATGACAAAGCCCGGGTTAATAAACTTGGAAGCCGAACTTAAGAACTTAAAAAATGTCGAACGGCCTGCGGTCATTCGCGCCATCGCCGAAGCCCGTGAACACGGCGATTTATCGGAAAATGCTGAATACCATGCAGCGCGCGAAAAACAAAGCTTTATCGAAGGCCGCGTGATTGAGCTTCAAGCCATCATCAGTCATGCAGAAGTCATCGATACATCTAAATTATCAGGGGATACGGTGTTGTTTGGCGCCCATGTGTTATTAGCTGACGAAGACACCGACGAAGAAGTGCGCTATCAAATTGTTGGCAGCCACGAAGCCGATATCAGCAATGGATTATTACCCATCACGTCACCGTTGGCGCGGGCTTTAATCGGCAAAGGCGCGGGTGATCAAGTAGAAGTTAAAACCCCCGCTGGTGATAAAGGTTATGAAATTTGTGAAGTGCGGTTTCAGTAACCGCACCATTCAGTTATTTCATTTTAGATATAATTAGCCTTCTAAATCTATAGGCACACCAGGTTCATTTTTGCTAACACGAATGGACAGTGATGATTTAACATGACTGACATTCTCAGCCGCTGTTAATTTTGTTGTCAAAAAATTCTGATAAGCATCCCAGTCGGCAGCAACAATTTTTAGCAGAAAATCCGTTTCACCAGCCAACATATGGCATTCGCGAACTTCCGGCCATGATCGCAATGTAGCTTCAAATTCTTCTAAGTCATGTTCAGCTTGTGATTTTAAACCAACATTAGCAAACACCGTTACATTATAACCTAAATTCTTGGCTTCCAAATCGGCATGATAACCGCGGATTAATCCTGCGTCTTCTAATGCACGCACCCGACGCAAACAAGGCGGGGCAGAAATCCCGGCGCGAATGGACAGTTCAACATTGGTAATGCGCCCGTCTTCTTGTAAATCATGAAGGATTTGACGATCAATTTTATCAAGCTTCACACGCGCTGTTGATTTTTCTGTACTCAAAATACCCGGTCCTTTTATTAATAATTAAATTACATTTTCTAAGCATTAATTTCTAAGCATTAATCGCCATATTAGTATATGCCTATCTAGCAGTCGCGAAATTATATTACAATCACCCTGCTTGCAAGGACCATTTTCTTACATCTCCTATTTTTATTGATCAATTTATTATACGATGAACAACGGCAACGGCTTGCTTATTTGGCCGATTATTTCTATTTTATGGCAACTCATTTTAGCCGCTATAGCCTTTTATATTCCGGCACTTCTTCACGCAAACTCTTGAAAGGCCTGTTATGGCGACGACACACCACAGCAAAGTTTTGATTATCGGTTCAGGTGCCGCCGGATACACTGCCGCGATTTATGCAGCACGCGCTAATTTAGCGCCGCAACTGGTACGCGGCATGCAACCAGGTGGACAACTCACCATCACCACCGATGTTGAAAATTTTCCGGGCTTCGCCGACCCTATACAAGGTCCGTGGTTAATGGATCAAATGTATGAACAGGCGAATAATGTTGGCACAAAAATGTTCGAAGACACCATTGTTTCGGTGGATTGCACCACGCGCCCGTTTAAAGCTGTTGGCGATTCGGGCGATCTTTATACCGGCGACACATTGGTTATCTCTACCGGCGCCAGTGCACGTTGGTTAGGTTTGAAAAGCGAGCAAAAATTCATGGGATTTGGCGTATCCGCATGCGCTACATGTGATGGATTTTTCTATCGCGAAAAACATGTGGCCGTTATTGGCGGCGGCAATTCTGCTGTCGAAGAAGCTTTATTTTTAACTAACTTTGCATCGAAAGTGACATTGGTTCATAGACGGGATAGTTTACGGTCTGAAAAAATTCTTCAAGACCGATTATTTGCCAATAAAAAAATCGAGATCATATGGAACCACGTTTTGGATGAAGTCCTAGGCGATGAGGATCCATTAGGGGTCACAGGCATGCGTTTAAAACATGCGCAATCGGGTGTGACACAATATGTTGATGTTCACGGTGTTTTTATCGCCATTGGACATACACCCAACACAGAACTTTTTGGCGGTCAAATCGAATTGGACAAAGACGGATATATTTTAACCGCCCCCGGCACAACTAAAACAAACATCCCCGGTGTGTTTGCCGCCGGTGACGTTCAAGACCGTATTTACAGACAAGCCGTGACGGCCGCCGGTTCCGGATGTATGAGCGCCCTTGATGCGGAAACATTTTTAAGCGAACATGGATAAACGATAAACAAATAGCAATTTATGACAAAGGCACGAGGTGAAATATGGATTGGGACAAATTACGCATATTTCACGCTGTCGCCGATGCAGGCAGTTTCACCCACGCCGGGAACACGCTTAATCTTAGCCAGTCTGCCGTCAGCCGGCAAATTAGTGCGCTCGAAGATAACTTACATTCACCCCTTTTTCATCGTCATGCTCGGGGATTAAAACTCACTGAACAGGGCGAAATCCTTTATCAAGCCGCCCACGAAATTTTTGCCAAACTCGCTATGACCGAAGCCCGTTTGATCGAAGCGAAAGAACGTCCCGAGGGGCCTTTAAAAATCACCACAACGGTGGCCTTTGGATCAACATGGTTAACACCTCGGATGAAAGAATTTGTCACCCTTTATCCCAATATTGAAGTTTCACTGGTGTTGGCTGACAGCGAACTTGATCTTTCAATGCGCGAAGCCGATGCCGCCATTCGCATGGCACCGCCCAAACAACCGGGACTTATACAACGCCGATTAACAACATTTCATCACCATGTTTTTGCAACCCCTGAATATTTACAAATAAACGGGCTGCCAAAATGTGCAGAGGACCTAGATGATCACAAGATCGTTGTTTACGGCGATGATGCCAAACCACCCGTGGATAACATGAACTGGTTATTGGAAACCGGCATCAGTGGCACCACCAAACGTCGACCGATTTTAAAAGTAAACAGCGTTTATGGAATTTACCGCGCCGTTGAAAGCGGGCTTGGCCTTGGCGCGCTGCCGGATTATTTAAATCAGGGACACAATACATTGGTGCATATTTTACCGGAATTGCGTGGCCCCTGCATTGATTTGTTTTTTGTTTACCCCGAAGAGTTACGCAACGCACAGCGCATTGTCTTGTTGCGTGATTTTTTAGTTGAACGATTAAAACCCGGAAAATTTTAATTTTTTCCTCTAAGCGACTGATATAAATGTTTTTATTCACGCAACCTTCAGCACAAAATAGCCATGCGTTTTTTGCATAGGTGCACTGCAAAATAAATACTGGTGAGAAACTCTATTTTTGCCTATATTCCTTGCAGACGATGTTGCAGCGCAACATTTTCTCCTCCCTTCGGGCTTAGGCCCGGAACAAGGATCGCCCACATGGCGACTCCTGCGTCTCCCAGACGCGAAGCCTCCCTGTTTAGACTCGCCCCGGCCTTGTGCCGGGGTTTTTTTTATCTCTTGGGCCTTGTGCCGGGGTCTTTTTTTATCTCTTGGGCCTTGTGCCGGGGTCTTTTTTTGACAACACTATTTATTTTTAAGCAACATAATGCGTTTGTTCCCGGCATCCGATACCCACACATAGCGGCCTTCGACGGTGATAGCTGATGGCATATTCAATTGATCGCGCCCGGCTCCGGCTATGCCGGTTCCAAAAAAACCGAGCGGTTGTTGGGCTTGGTCATAAACTTTGATTTGATGAGCATCCCCATCGGCTAGCCAAATTTTTTGATTTTCATCAATAAATTTTTGCTCCGGGAAATCAATATCTTCCTCGGCATTGCCCAAACGTTCCGCATTAGCGCTGCCGTCACGGAACACCCCTTCAAAACGGTAACGGACGATGTTGTTACTGCCTTTATCCATCACCAATACTTCGTTTTTTTTATTAAAGCTAATGTATGTTGGCATTTTTAATTCACCTTTGCCAAATTCCGAGAGCAATTTCAAACGACCGGGATCAAAAACTTTGATCACCCCGGCGCCTTGATCAGCGACCAGCAAATAAACCCCGCGCGGCGATAAAGCCAACCCACCCGGATTAATCAATTCAGCCGTTGATATATTGATCAATGTAATCTCAATTTTATTGGCGTCCGCTATCGTTAACGCTTTTTTTTGTTCAGCCAGAACGTCAGGAGTTACCAATACCAGCATTAATAAGGCCAACAACACGCTTTGAATTTTTAAAATGGTCATGCTCACTCCATCGTGAAAAGATATTTTTCAAATTTAATGCTAAGGTTTAAACGAATTTATTATTGTCATTTATTTAACATTATGATCAAGGAATAATTATGGCACAAGTTTCAAGACGCAAAGTCATCGAAGGCATTGGCCTTGGATTACCATTAGCCGCTATTTTAGCAGACCCGGTGTTGGCTGCCGCCGCCGCATCTGAACTTGAGGATGTCAGCATTTCAACGGCGTCCGGCAAAAAAGTAAAAGCCGCCCTTGCCCGTCCGGATAAAAAAAATGCCCCGGCCGTTTTATTAGTTCATGAATGGTGGGGATTAAATGACCAGATTAAGTCCGTTGCCCGGGAAGTATCGAAATTAGGCTACTTGGCATTGGCTATTGATTTATATGATGGCAACGTCACCGATGATGCCAATACCGCCCGCGCATACATGAAAGCCACCAACCAAAAAGAAGCGACCGAAACGGTAGCGGCTTGGGGGCAATGGCTTAAATCACATACATCAGGCACCGGAAAAGTCGGGTCCGTGGGCTGGTGTTTTGGGGGTGGCTGGTCATTAAATTCAGCCCTTGTAACCCCGTTGGATTGTGCCGTTGTCTATTATGGCCGGGTCGATAAAAAAGCCGAGCAACTAGCATCATTAAATGGCCCGGTTTTAGGTCATTTTGCGACCCGCGACCAATGGATTAACCGACAAATGGTTAGCGCATTTGAGGCCCAAATGAATAAAGCGGGCAAACAATTTTCTTCCCACTGGTACGAAGCTGATCACGCTTTTGCCAATCCGACAAGCGCTCGGTATGATCAACAAGACGCACAATTAGCATGGCAACGGACGACAGATTTTTTTAAAACCAATTTGTCTTCATAACCCAGGTTTTTCGCCATTGGGCTTAATGGAAAAATCATAAAGGAAAGATCGGTCTTCTTGTAAAAAACTGTAGTTGTGGATGACAACATCATCAGCGTTTATTAAAACCACTGCATAGGCAGGGTCTTCATGACTGCTGTAAAGCGGTGCGCCCGGTTCAAGTTTCAAAGCCGTTTGATGGGATGTGCCGTACACCGTAGAAAAAGGAATGCCGCGCCAACTGCCGTGACAAGGACGGTGTAGGTGGCCAAAAAATATGTGCCGGATGCAATCATATTGCAGCACAATACCAGCAAAATCCTCAACATTTTTAAGCTTGATCGCATCCATGGCATCAACACCGACATCAACCGGAGCGTGGTGCATAAATATATAGACCGCATCACCCGCCGCGCGAGCGGCGTTTAGTTGATGTTGCAGCCACGTCAAACGCGCGACGCATAATTCACCTGATGCCGTTCCGGACGCCAACGTATCTAAAGCAATGATCCGGCCTTGGGCCGTGTTAACGGTGAAATTTAAAAAACCATTTTCCAGACTGACAACGTCTTTAAAAACGCTGGAAAAATGGTCACGGTCATCATGGTTACCCAACATCGGATACCAAGGAATAACCATTTGGTCCATAATTTTTTTAAAGCCAGCAAAGGCAGCCAGCTCGCCGAAATGGGTTAAATCACCACTCACCATGCATAAATCGGCATCGCTAAAATTTTTATTAATACTGTCTACGGCTGCCTGCAATCGCGAAGTCGGATTTAAGCCAAATAATTCAGGCCCATCAATTAAATGGGTATCTGTTAAATGAATCCATTTCACAGCTGTATTTTTCATAATCTGCCCTTTTACAATGAACTCGGTTGTTACCTATGCCCGTTCTATAGAGAGCGGTTATTTAGAATTATCATCAAATAATTCGGTTAGGTTTTTCATCATTGTGCCGCCTAATTCTTCGGCATCGGCCAAAGTCACTGCACGCCTGTAATAGCGGGTAACATCATGACCAATACCAATGGCCGTTAATTCCACTTCTGATTTGGTTTCAATAAATTCGATTACATCACGCAAATGCCGTTCAAGGTAGCTTCCCACGTTGGCACTAAGTGTCGCGTCATCCACCGGTGCACCATCGGAAATCACCATTAAAATTCGCCGCTGTTCAGGCCGCGACAACAAACGAGAATGCGCCCATAACAAGGCTTCGCCATCGATATTTTCTTTTAATAATCCTTCGCGTAGCATCAACCCCAAATTGCCACGCGCCCGACGCCACGGCATGTCGGCGCTTTTATAAACAATGTGTCGTAAATCATTTAAACGACCGGGGTTTTTAGGTTTGCCGCCTTCGACCCAGCGTTCCCGGGATGACCCGCCTTTCCATGACCGGGTGGTGAAGCCCAAAATTTCAACTTTAACCGCACAGCGTTCCAAAGTGCGGGCCAAAATATCGGCGCTCATGGCGGCCACCGATATAGGTCGCCCACGCATGGAGCCTGAGTTATCAATGAGCAAGGTCACCACGGTATCCCTGAAATCCGTATCAGATTCAATTTTAAAAGACAACGGATGCATAGGATCCGTGACCACGCGAGATAATCGCCCGGCATCCAAAATGCCTTCTTCTAGATCAAATTCCCAAGACCGCGTTTGTGAAGCCATCAGTTTGCGTTGCAACCGATTGGCTAATTTTGATACCAATCCCTGCATTTTTGCTAAATGTTGATCCAATTGATGCCTCAGGCGTTGCAATTCTTCTGGATCACAGAGGTCTTCTGCACCGACGACCTCGTCATAAGCCATCGTGAATGCCCGGTATAAACCGCCTTCTTGATTGTCGCCCATACCGCGACCTGCATCCCATTCATTAGGCCCTGCAGCTTGGTCTTCGCCATCACCCGTTAATGTTTCGTCCTGTTCACCATCGGCCTGATCACCGCTATCAGATTGTTCGCCGTCTCCACTATCGGCGGCCAAGCCATCATCGCTATCGGATGCGGCGTCATCGCCGGAATTATTATCATCCCCGCCATCGCCGTCTTCATCATTGCGGTCTTCGTCATCATCAGACGAGTTTAGCCCGTCATCATCATTAACTAAATCCAATGCATGTATCATGTCCGTTAACGTATCGGCATAGGCTTGTTGGTCATGTTGATTAACATCCAAACCATCCAGTTTATCACCTATGCGGGTTTCCAAATTTTCCCGCCACGCTTCCAGCAAACCTTTGGCGCCTGGTGGCGACGGCTTGCCTGTTAACCGTTCGCGGACCAATAGTGCTAAGGCATCCGGCATCGTTTCTGGGGTCATTTCATCGACTAAAACATACCCATTTGATTTACATTTTTCATGCAACAATCGATATAAATTATCAGCAACACCGATCATAGAATTTGCGCCTAAACTTTCGCAGCGCACCTGTTCGGCGGCTTCGAACAACGCTTTGGCCTCAGCCCCGCCGGGTAATAATTTTCGGTGAAGCCCCGCATCATGATGTTTTAATTTAACGGCCAAGGCATCGGATACGCCGCGAATACGCGTTAATTCCTGTAACGACACATTTTCTGAAGGGGCTGGTAATTGCACAACGGATCCCGAGATCCTTGATGGGCCTTGGGCAAAGCCCACATCCAGATCACGTTTACCGGCCATGGCTTTTAAAGTTGCCGCCGTCACCCGTTTAATCACTTCGCTCGTTTGAGAACCATCTTCCATCGTGTCGTTCACTTCCGTCAGCTATCCTGTTAACGACAGGTAACCGGGGCCACCCAAAACTATTGTAAAACCGAACCCGCCACCGACATTGGCAACTCTTGGCCCATGCAACGCTGATAAAGCTCGGCCACCAACGGACGTTCAACTTCGTCACATTTATTTAAAAATGTCACCCGGAAAGCAAAGGCGACATCTTTAAAAATTTCAGCATTTTCTGCCCATGTAATAACTGTTCTTGGCGACATTACTGTTGAAATATCACCGTTCATAAAGCCTTCACGCGTCAAATCAGCCAATTCAACCATGGCTTCGACTTGGGCGCGCCCTTGGGCTGTATTATAGCCTTTGACTTTTGCCAGTACGATTTCTGTTTCTTCTGTATGGGGTAAATAATTTAATGTGGTGACCACATTCCAACGATCCATTTGCCCTTGATTAATTTGCTGTGTTCCGTGGTACAGCCCTGTCGCATCACCCAGACCAATGGTATTTGTTGTTGAAAACAACCTAAAATATGGATTTGGATGGATCACTCGGTTTTGATCCAACAATGTCATTTTTCCTTCGACTTCGAGGACACGTTGAATAACAAACATAACATCAGGTCGCCCCGCATCGTATTCATCAAACACCAAAGCCACAGGGTTTTGTAATGCCCACGGCAGAATGCCTTCGCGAAACTCGGTCACTTGTTTGCCGTCTTTCAGGACAATGGCGTCTTTGCCAATCAAATCAATACGGCTGATGTGGCTGTCAAGATTGACCCGGATACAAGGCCAATTCAGGCGCGCGGCCACTTGTTCAATATGCGTTGATTTCCCTGTGCCATGAAAACCTTGGATCATGACCCGGCGGTTATGGGTAAACCCGGCCAAAATAGCCATTGTCGTATCATGATCGAACCGGTATGTATGATCTTGTTCTGGAACGTGGTCTTCGGCGTCACTGAAGGCTGGCACTTGCATATCACTATCCAAGCCAAACACATCGCGAACTGAAACCATTAAATCGGGTTGACGCATCGCTAGGGATTGTCCGTCATTGGTGACTTTTTTTGTTATTTTTGGTTGGCTCATAGGCTTAAATTCCGAAGGTAATAAGTAAAAACATCACTAGGGCCCAGACTCATCCAATTCATCCGTTCTGCGCGAGCAGATTTATTCACCAAACAGGAAAAAGGATGCAGGAAATGTGGTGTATTTTCAAAGCCTTTTGACGCATTTGGTGAGAAAAGATGCCGCACCCGTATGGGTTTGCAAAACAAACGATTTATCCGGCATGAAACACCCTTGAATATGTTATACATGTCCTTCGGCTTTTTCATTTGGCTAAATCCCTTGTTTTGCAAACAGAATTGTATGAATTGGATGAGTCTGGGCCCTAGTTGGGTAAGCGTTTGCCGAGCAACAGTCAAGACGATATACGGCGTGTTCCTTTAAATGCTTACGTCGCCGTTAAATAGGCCAGTATATTTTGATAGGCCTCATTAATGCATTTGATTGTTTCTTCGCTGTTAGGATCACCCAAATTGGCATCGGGATGATGGCGTTTAACCAACTCTTTATAGCGTCTCTTGATGGCGGCTTCGTTAGCAAACAGATCCAGGCCAAATATTTTAAAGGCTTTTTCTTGGGTCGTGCTGAGAGTTGGCCGCCGCATTTCATCATCTCTATCGCTTGACGGACGTGCCGATGCGCCGCCGTCATTGAAAAATGAAAATGGGTCGGCAAAAGTCGGACCGCCGGCTTGAAACTGTACGCCGTTTTTATCATGGTCTGAATTAATGGCCCATGTCGATCGCTGCCACACGGTGTCGCCGCGGCGGTCGGCTTCGACTTCGGCTTCGGTCATGCCGGCGTAGTAATTCCATGCCCGGTTATACAGACGAATATGTTTTAAACAAAACCAACCCATTTTTTGCAGATCCTGATGATCCAAAGGGGCTTTAAATTCACCATGCAAATCACATTCCGACCACTGGCAGCTTTTATCGGGCAAAGTTTCAGCCGGTTCGGCGCTTATAGTATTGATGAACTGAAATTGTAATGCGGCGGTCATCTTTTATCTCGGTTTTTATTATTGATCGTCATTTCAATAGGTTGCGACGGTAAATGCACAAGTATCGTTGTGCCTTTATAGAGCTCGCTGGTTATTATCAATCGCCCATTATGCAATTTCACGAGATGTTCAACAATAGCCAAGCCTAGCCCCGCGCCTTCTTGTGTCACCAAAGGATCATTATTGACCCGGCGAAATGGCGTTGTGATATCACTTATTGCGTCTTCTGGAATACCTTGCCCGGTGTCGGTGACTTCAATAATATGTTCATTGCGATTAGTAGAAATGCTTAAATTGACCCGGCCACCATCTGGTGTGAATTTAAAGGCATTGGATAATAAATTTACAATAATTTGTTTTACCGCGCGTTCATCAGCAACCAAGAGGCTTAAATCTGGTGCGATCAAACATTCAAATTTTATTCGTCCTATTAACTGGCTGGCACCAGAAAGCCTAGCACATGAACGCGTTATAGCGTCCAAGTCCAATGTTTCAAAATCCAATTCATGGCGTCCGGCTTCGATACGTTCTATATCCAAAATATCATTTACTAATTCCAGCAAATGGTGGCCGCTATCAAAAATATTTTCCGCGTAATCAGCGTATTTTTCATTATTTAACGGGCCAAAAAATTGCCCATTGATCACTTCGGAAAAGCCAATAATTGCATTTAACGGGGTCCGCAATTCATGGCTCATGGTGGCTAAAAACTCGGATTTAGATTGATTGGCCCGCTCGGCTTCGATCAATGCCAAACGGCGGTCTTCTTCGGCCTTATGCTGTTCTGTGACATCACGTCCAACTCCTTGGTATTCAACAACATGGCCGCTTTCATCAAAAATTGCTCGTTTTGTCCATTGCTGCCAGCGTTTATTTCCATCTTGATCTATAAGACTGATATCAAATAAACCGGTTGGTTGGTCGGGGGTAAGCCTTTCACAAAGCAATTTCAATCGACCTAAGTCGTCATCATTCATTCCGGCATAAGCGGACTCGGCAAGTAATTGTTCGCGGGATTTATTATAGAACCGACAATAGGCTTCATTAACAAATGTGCGTTTGCCATCCGGTTTATAACGCGAGATTAATTCAGTTTGGTCTTCGACCACGGAACGATACTCATTTTCAGCACGTGCGAGTGCACGTTCGGTTTTTTTATAATCGCCAATGTCCGTCGCAAAAGCCCCGATGGAAACGACATCGCCATTTTCATCAATGATCGGGAAACGCACGGTCAAAAAGCTGCGGCGTTGACCATTTGAAATCATTTCGTGCTCATGAAGCATTGGTTTTTTTGATGCCAAGATTTGAACGTCATATAAAATGAATGTATCAGCCACATCCCGGTCAATAAAATCCATTGGCATTTTGCCGACAAAATCCTGAGGATCCCCGCCCAATAAATTAGCATAGGCTTTGTTGACCAGCAAATAACGGCCATCGACACCACGAATGGCGATCAATGCCGGAGAATATTCAAGAAGACTGTTTAACAAACGACCGTTTTCTATTGACCGTTTTTCGGCTGTTTTCCGTTCATCAATATCTTGTATCATGCCAAAAAACTCAGATGGTGTGCCGTCCGCTGCAAAATTGGCCGATAGTCCGACCTGCACCCATTTCCATGTATTATCTGGCAATTTAATCCGGTAATCCGTAAACACCGGCTCATGTTTGAGAACGGCTTTTTCATGGGCTGCTTCCATGGCGGGTAAATCGTCCTTGTGAATAAGCGCCGTTAAAACATCTTTTGTGGGGCTGAAATCTTCCGGCGAGCGTTTAAAAATTCGGTAAACTTCATCCGACCATTGGATGTGCTGGTCGTCAACATAGCGCGACCATTCGCCGATTTTTGCAGCGGTTTGCGCTTCTGCTAAGCGTGCTTCTCTTTGTTCCAAGGTTTTAAGCGTTCGTATTGATCGCCTTAGTACCGGAGCCAACAAAGCGAACCCGATTAACAATGATATTGAAATCGTAAACGCAACCCATTCCGCCGTTAGATCAACTTTATCAACTGTGCCTTCGGAAAGCAGTCGGTAAAAAGCGATGGAGCGCCGTACGCCCATCAGGAAAAGCGCCAACGCCAGCACGCCGAGCCCTTTCCACCATCCGGTTTTTATAACCAGCGCAACAGCAATCCCCGCCGCTAGGAATTGAGATAAAACGGATAGACCGAGTAAAAGCTCAGCAACCAAAAGAACCTCTCATTCTTTAAACATAACGCCAGTATGGCAAATGCATTATGTTTCTGCAAACCTAAGAAATTAAAATTTATCGCGATTACAAACATGGATTGAAAACTGTTAAACTCGGCCCACCCAGGCTAACAGTTGATGGCGGTAAAACCAACGTATTGCTAAGACCTGAGCTTGAACTGCTGACCGTGAAAGTGCCGCCATTTAAGCCGACGGACCCCGAACCAAGGATAGGGGAAATCGAAGGAAACCCGGGTCCCGAAACCGGTGCAGGAGCAGGCCCGGCGGCCGTATCAAAATTGTTAAGATCATCCCAATTGCTCGTCCCATCGGCATTGATTTCAACCAGTATATCAACACCAACCAATTGCACCCGTGGCACCGCCACCCGGCCCATCATTAACGGCAGCAAGTCAATTTCGGCAATTAGCGTTTTGGCGTTTAACATATCCGGTTTTGATCCCCACGATGCATTTTGTATGCGCACATTTTTTGCAACGATCCGAGGCGGAAATGATAAATCAAAACTGACCGGCCCATCGATAGAAATTTGCCGCCCCATGACCGTCATCACATGTTGTTGTAATGCCTGCTTCCAGCCATTTAGGTCGCTTAGATTAGCATAGGCGATGATCATTCCGATGCCACCTGTTAACAAGCCTAATTTGAGGGTGAGTTTAAATAACTTTGAAATCAATCCAAAAAACATTTTTTTGCTTTCTTAATAAAATATTCTCACCCTTAAATTAGGCGAATTAAACTTATTGAATAATCTGAAATTTCTTGGCTTTGGCTTTTGCCCGTTTTTTTGAAGCGTCACTCATTGTCGCTCTTAAAATATCAAGGTTTTTTATCGCCGCTTCTGATCCCATACCGGCCGCCACATCAAACCATATCCAAGCTGTTTCCAGATTTTTTTGGACGCCTTCGCCACGGGAATAAATAACCCCAAGTTGATTTTGTGCCGGAATAATGCCTTGTTTTGAGGCTTTTAAAAAAAGCGCGGCGGCGGATTTATAATTTTTTTGCACGCCTTCACCACGGTACAATAATAACCCCAAATTATATCCGGCAAATTCATCGCCCTGATCAGCCGCACGTTTAAACCATGTTGCTGCCTGATTTAAATTTTTAACCACCCCTCGGCCTCGGTAATAAAGGTTTGCCAAATTATAAGCGGCAGAGGCATGACCGCCGACAGCCGCTTTTTTAAACCAGTTAAAGGCTTGCGCCATGTTTTTAGCGGTTCCTTGTCCTGTTAAATAAGCCACGCCCACATTATATACCGCATCGGTCAAACCCAACTCGGCCGCTTCCAGATAAAGCGCAAATCCTTGTGCAATATCTTGTGTGACCCCTAAACCTTGGGAATATAATCGACCAAGATTATTAATGGCTTCTGGTATTTTTTGGTCTGCTGCCAAGGCGTACCAAAAAGCCGCTTGTTCCGCATCGCGTGGCACGCCCCGACCATATTCGTACATCACCGCCAAATTGTGTTGTGCGGCACCTTGTTCACCATCAGCCAGATCTTCCCAATAGCCAAACGCCGCTTTAAAATCACCGCTGCGGTAGGCTTTTACCCCTTTTTCAAAAGTTGGCGTGTAGTCGTCGTCTTTTGCGTCGTCGCCCAATCCATCTAACGCAGGCAGCTCATCTAAAATGCCGCCATCATTCTGTTCGTCTTCGGCTGCCCAAGTAATAATTGGCATAAACAATCCAACAGCAACGATCAGCAACAACAGTCGTATTTGGCTTAAAAAAATTCCCATACACTTTCTATAGGCTTTCAAGTATTGAAATATAGTTATGAAACAAATGTTCATCGTCGTAATTTTTCCTCAAGATGTCGGGACAAGAACAGACTTAAACCCTTGACGATGAAATATCTTCCCGCATAGGGTCGATCATTGAGATAAATCTATCAGGACATAACGATATGGGTGCGCAACGCTATTCAATTTTCAGCCTGCTTAGAAACGCAGGTCGTTATCATCAAGATTGGCCCAAAGCATGGAACAGTCCGGAACCCAAATCCGAATACGATGTAATTATCATCGGCGGCGGCGGCCACGGTTTGGCAACAGCCCATTATTTAGCCAAACATCATGGCATCACCAATATCGCCGTCATTGAAAAAGGCTGGATCGGCGGCGGCAATACGGGGCGCAACACGACAATTATTCGCTCTAATTATTTATGGGATGAAAGTGCGGCGATTTATGAAAAATCCCTGAAATTATATGAAGGTTTATCACAAGAATTAAATTTCAACATCATGCTATCACAACGCGGTGTTTTGAATTTAGCCCATAACTTACATGACATGCGCGAGCTTCAGCGCCGCATTAGTGCCAATCAATTAAACGGCATCGATAGCGAATTGTTAACGCCTGATGAAATTGCCCGCATGGTGCCGATTTTGAACATGCGCTCAGGGGCCAGGTTCCCGGTTTTGGGCGCATCATTACAACGCCGAGGCGGAGTCGCAAGGCACGATGCCGTGGCATGGGGATATGCCCGCAGTGCCGATAACATGGGCGTCGATATTATTCAAAATTGCGAAGTCACGGGTATTTTACGTAAAGGCGGGCAAGTCACTGGCATCGAAACCAGCAAAGGTAAAATTTTGGCCCCAAAAGTCGCCATTGCCGTCGCTGGGCACTCATCACAATTGGCTGACATGGCCGGATTCCGGATGCCGGTCACCAGTTATCCATTACAAGCTTTGGTATCAGAACCCATGAAACCGATCATCGATTGTGTGGTGATGTCAGCCGCCGTCCACGTTTATGTATCACAATCTGATAAAGGCGAATTGGTTTTGGGCGCGGGCATTGATGGTTATAGCGGGTTTACTCAACGTGGATCGTTAAGCGTCATAGAACATCAACTAGGATCATTATGCGAACTGTTCCCATTGTTCAGTCGTTGCCGGATGATGCGTCAATGGGGCGGTATCGTTGACACCTGTCCTGACGCCAGTCCGATTATCGGCAAAACCCCGGTGGACGGGTTATTTATCAACTGCGGTTGGGGTACGGGTGGTTTTAAATCAACCCCTGCGTCTGGTTTGGTTTATGCCCACACCATTGCCAACAATGAACCCCATCCTTTAAACGCGCCCTTTTCATTGGACCGATTTACCAGCGGTCAATTAATCGACGAACACGGTGCAGCGGCAGTCGCCCATTAATATCAGGAGAAAATCATGTTGTTAATTCCTTGTCCTTGGTGCGGTGAACGTGATGAAATTGAATTTCATTCAGGCGGCGAAGCCCATATTGAACGCCCAAAACATCCGGAAAAATTAACTGATGCACAGTGGGCAGATTATTTGTTTATGAAAAAAAACACCAAAGGCAACTACCTAGAACGGTGGGTTCATAACCATGGTTGCGGGCGCTGGTTCAATGTGGCTCGCAATACAGCCACCAATGAAATTCTTGGGCAATATAAAATCGGGGCTAAGCCACCCAAAGGAGTTGGGTCATGATCCCTAAATTACGTCTTGATCAAGGCGGTCAAATCAACCGAGAAAAACCGCTATCGTTCACTTTTAACGGCCGCCGCTACCAAGGGTTTGAAGGCGACACATTGGCATCTGCCCTGATCGCAAACAGCGTGCGCATCATTGGCCGCAGTTTTAAATATCACCGCCCGCGTGGTATTTTTTCCTGTGGTGTCGAAGAACCATCGGCCATTGTCCAGTTAGAAACGGGCACATTGTCATTGCCCGATCAACAAGCCACCCGGATTCCGTTGTACGAAGGTTTAACCGCAACCAGTGTCAATTGCTGGCCTAGTCCGGATTTTGATTTAATGGCCGTCAACAGCTGGTTCCACCGCATTATGCCGTCGGGGTTTTATTACAAAACCTTTATGTGGCCAATCAAAGGTTGGATGTTTTATGAAAAATTTATTCGTAAAGCCGCCGGACTAGGCACCGCCCCCACCGGACCTGATCCTGATCATTATGATAAAATGAATATCCATGTGGACGTATTAATTGCCGGTGCCGGGCCATCGGGTTTAATGGCTGCACGGGCGGCGGCCAAAACCGGCGCGCGGGTATTGTTATGCGATGATCAGTTATCATTTGGCGGCCGATTATTAGCCGAACAACAAACCGTTAACGGATTACCCGCCATAGAGTGGGTCAGCGACATAACCGATCAATTATCAGCCATGGATAACGTCACGGTATTGCCGCAGACAACAGCGTTCGGCCATTACGATGGTAATTTTGTTGGGCTTATCGAAACCCGCAATGCAAATATTTTGAAACCAAGCCAGCAGTCACGGCAACGGTTATGGCGGGTGCGCGCAAAACAAGTCGTGTTGGCCACAGGGTCCATTGAACGGCCATTGGTTTTTGCCGACAATGACCGCCCGGGTGTAATGTTGGCCGGAGCCGTAAGGACATATTTAAATCAATATGCTGTGGCGCCCGGCAAACGCGTTGTCTTATTTACCAACAACGACGATGCATACCAAACGGCACTCGATTTACATAAAGCTGGCATCGGTGTCCCAGCGATCATTGATATTCGCAACAACCCCGATGGCGATTTACCGACCCGCGCCATGGATGCGGGCATCCCCATTCATGATGCATCGGCGATCACAGCTGTTAAAGGTGCGCGTTCAGTCACAGCCGTTGAGGTTATGACTTTAACACCTGATGGCGAGGGTGTAACCGGTCCAGCACAAACCATACCTTGTGATATTGTGTGTTCATCCGGCGGCTGGAACCCCGCGGTGCATTTATATTCCCACAGTGGCGGCAAATGCGAATACCAAGATGATTTAGGTATTTTTGTGCCCCGAAATCACCCACAAAATGTACTAACGGCGGGGGCGATTGATGGTCTTTTTTCATTATCCGAATGCTTTGAAGCCGGACTAAAAACCGGTCGATTGGCCGCTAAGATATGTGGCTTTAAAAAAGCCGGTAAAATAACTCTTCCCAAGTCCAACGATATCCATGAACAACCGTGGCAGTTGTTATGGGTGGTTCCGTCCGACAAACCGATCGGTGAAAAGGCTAAACATTTTGTTGATCTGCAGCATGATGTGACGGTGGCAGATATCCAGCTTGCCGCACGGGAAGGCTACCGTTCGGTTGAGCACACCAAACGTTATACCACATTAGGCATGGCCACAGATCAAGGCAAAACCGGCAACATCATTGGCATGGCCGTACTCGCCAAAGCATTAGGTGTCGATAATCCAGGCGATGTTGGCACCACGACTTTCAGGCCACCCTATACCGCCGTCACATTTGGCGCACTCGCCGGACGCAATGTCGGTGATTTGGCAGCACCCATTCGCCGCACAGCGCTGCATTCATGGCACCTGAGCGTACAATGCCAATGGGAAGACGTCGGCGACTGGCAGCGCCCTTGGTATTATGCAAAACCGGGTGAAACCATGGATGATGCCGTCAAACGTGAATGTTTAGCCGTTAGAAACGCTGTTGGTATTCTGGATGCATCGACATTAGGTAAAATTGATATCAAAGGCAAAGACGCCCGAGAATTTTTAAATCGCATTTACACCAATGCTTGGTCGAAACTCGCACCCAACCGCTGTCGTTATGGGTTGATGTTGGGCGAAGACGGTATGGTTTTTGATGACGGGGTGACAACCTGCATCAACGACAATCATTTTTTAATGACCACGACCACCGGTGGGGCTGCAAACGTTTTGGGCTGGCTCGAAGAATGGCTGCAAACTGAATGGCCGGAATTGGATGTTTATTTAAATTCGGTTACTGAACATTGGGCGACCATTTCATTAACCGGACCCTATGCACGGAATGTGTTGCAACCGTTTACCAAGGACATTGATTTATCAAACGGGGCATTCCCGTTTATGTCCATGCAAGAAAGCCATGTTGCCGGCATCCCGGCGCGTATTTTCCGCATTAGTTTCACCGGCGAACAAACTTATGAAATCAACGTTCCTGCACGTTATGCATTGTCATTATGGGAACAGTTAATGACCGCTGGCGATGATTATGGCATCACACCCTTTGGCACTGAAACCATGCATGTTTTGCGTGCTGAAAAAGGATTTATCATTGTCGGTCAAGAAACCGATGGTACGGTCACGCCATATGATTTGGGTATGGACTGGAATGTATCAAAGAAAAAAGATTTTATTGGCAAACGTTCTTTGCAACGGCCCGACTGCTTAAAGGATGACCGTAAACAACTGGTCGGACTATTGCCGCAAAAATGTGATCATGTTTTAACCGAAGGGGCGCAAATCACACTCAGCAAACCACAACAGGGTCCGTCATCCGACCATCCAACACCCATGATCGGTCATGTCACATCGAGTTATTTTTCACCAACGTTGGAGCGTTCATTTGCTTTGGCCATGGTCAAAGGCGGACGTGAAATGCGTGGTGAGACCATTTTTATAACCAACAATCACCTGACTTTTACTGCAGAAATATGTGATCCGATGTTTTATGATGCTGACGGGAGCCGACTAAATGACTGATGCATACCTTCAACAAAGCGCGTTATCGCATCTGCATTTAAAAGTGAACCAAGAACAAGCTGCAAATGCACATATTCATATCCGTGATCGTGGTTTTTTTGGTCAATTTTGTTTGCGTGGCAATTGTACAGATATAAAGTTTCTGACTGCACTTAAAAAAACCCTGAAAATTGATTTACCAATTAACGCCAATACCAGCGCTGGTAATCCTTCGGCGACACACATTTTATGGATCGGTCCCGATGAATGGTTGATTATGTGCAAGCCTGAAATGGCGTCCAATTTATATGCGAAACTCGATAAAGCATTAACGGGGATCCCATCGGCGCTGATCGATGTTAGTGACAGCCGGGTGATCATCGAAGTATCGGGAACGCATGCTCGGCAAGTGTTAATGAAAGGCACGCCTTTGGATCTGCACCCGTCGGTATTTATGCCCGGCCAATGCGCTGGTACGATTTTAGAACAAGCCCACGTCACCATTCACCAAACGGCACAGCTTAAAGGCGGCACCAGCCGTTATGATATCTTTGTCCACCGTAGTTTTGCTGATTATCTCTGGCGTTGGTTAGAAGACGCCGCGGCGGAATACGTTTAATAGATCAGTTATGGCGATTGACAATCGCGCGCACATCAACAAAAGAGTCATTGGCGGCCTCTTGCCACCACGCCCGGGTAGCATCTCCCACGACAACGTTCTGCTTCATCATCTCTGAAACAAGACGGGCTATTCGCCATCTCAAATGCGGTAGTTCTTCGTTATCAAATCTGCGTATAGAACGCGATAATTCATTGTTATCAAATTTTAATATGGATGCTGCCTGATCAACGGCGTCAGTTAACATATAGGAATGCTGATCACATTTAGGAATATTATTCTGTTCAACCAAACCCGTCACAACATCGATCAGGTGGTATGCCGCTGGCTGTAAAAGTCCGCCAATGATATTAAAAATTGTGCTGTATTCCATTTCGGTTAATGCTGGAATACCTAACTGGCTTGCGTTTACTTCCCAATACCAACAGGCAATCGAATAGTCGTAAGCCTGATCGGGGTCACCGTTTAACAAACCAGCCCGCAATTTTTTTCTGTATATAGCTTCCTGATTAGGATTAAGCGCACACAAAACAGGAAGGGTCCATGCTGTTGAGGCTCCCATTTTTCCAAAGTCATTAAGCATTTTTTTTACGGCTTTTGAATTGTGTTTATCTGGAACACCGCCACCCAAAACACTTGTTACCAAGACCTTGCAAACCAGATTCATTCTATGAAATGAAGAACTTCCAAAAGGATTAGATTTTTCCCGCTCGTCCCAACTAAAAAACACCTCCCGTTCCCGCTGCCACCAACCCAGTATTTTTTCAAGATACTGTTTACGGCGATCTTTATCAAAAAGACTATGCTTAACCCCTTCTTTCAACTTGGATTTTTGGTTAATACGATAAATATTTTCAAGAAATAAATCAGAATCATGGCTGGAGATTGACGTTTTATTTTTTGTTTCTCCCTTCACAGGTTCTTCCACTTTGAAACGGTTTTCTATAATTACGCTATCAAACAACTTTGATAGACCTTCGACAGCCTGACCTTTTTTTAATTCAGGTAGTTCTAAATAAATTGATTTGAATATTTCCGGTATCAAGTTTGGTAGCCCGTAATCGTCGGTATCCTTCCAAAGGGCTGCAGCAAACCTGTTCTTTTCTTGCGCTGACAACAATCCAAATTCAGATAATCTCAGCAAGCGGATAACCGCGCAACTTCTCAAGTTTAAATTTGGTGAAAACACATTGTCGAGAAGGTCATCTATTTTCACCTTAAACGTTGCATCTTTTGGTCGTTTTAATGCTTTTCCAAGTTCTATTGAAATGAAATCAAAAGGTTCAGGCCAATTTAAACCTTGTCCGTTAAAACAATTACTTTGTAATGGAAAATTCACAAAATCTATAAGAAACCCCTGAATATCCATCTCATCCAGAAATGATATGATCCGTTTGAATGACTTATCGAAAAACGAGGGACTGCTTGGGTGCTTCAATACCGTTTTATTCTCTACAACTGACAAAACCCAATACAGTAAATTTCTCCTTTGCAGATCATCAAGACGCAACGAGATTCTTGATGCTAAATCCGCCATGCGAAAAAAATAAAATATATTTTGATTGTCCAAGCTTACGACGGAACGATCCGCCATTGACCCTTTTTCCGAAATATATTTTTGGCACTCTGTCATTGTGAATAAATAAATGTGTTCAACTTGTTCATCTGACATCTGTGCAAGGGCAGCTCTTCCAAGAACTTCTTTTTTCTGATGTTCGTATTCTTCTTTATCAATGCCAATAACACCAAACCGTAACGCGTAACTGGCCCATAAATTTGGGAAATCTTCTCTTATCCACGCAAGCGCTGTAATAAACGCACCGGCCCCAAAATTATAATTTATGCCACCCGCGTACAAAGTAGGAGGAATAGCCGTTACTTCTGATGCTTTTAGTAAATTAATTGCTTGCTTCAACCTTTCCCCTGAATATTCTCCGCCAGAATGATGAACCTTTCCTGTATGTCCATCATCAAAATCAGGCCGTGTATCTGTCGTGTACCTTGGCCGTGGTGGTGGAGAACGGTTAACAATGCGCTCTTCCAAATATTCTTTTTCAACCAAAGGCGAACAACGGCTACCCTCTAACTTATTCATTGAACTGCGATTAGGCTTTTTAAACTTTCTATTTATTGCCACGTCTAAATGCTCAATAAATAACAGGCACCAACCTTCACGCGACAGTGCCCAAAAATCATTCTTGGCCGATAACCGCATTTTCCGTAACCGCTTCAGACTGATCTCGGCATTTGCCCGTGCTTCGGTAAAATTCCCAAGTTCCGCAAAAATAGCCGCTCGACGTATCAACCAATAAGGATCCTCTGGTTGTTTCGGCCAAGTATTTAAATACCCCAAAACCACTTCGTGACTGGCACCTGATAGAGCATACAAGCTACGTTCGTATTGAATTGCAGACCTTTGGTCTTGTGATAACGGGCCAGCAATTTCTAGATTTTCCATCATTTCTTCGAAAGCTTTTGTGTCACGGTTAATGCGCGCGCGCGTTAATACCTGAAATGCACAATCAAACCATGCGTTTCTGAACTTCTCCCGTGTCGGCACAAGCTCTTGGGGCCAGCTTTCATCATCATACAATGCCGCAAAATCAGCTTCATCTGCTATATAATCCTTTAGCGACATAACAATTCTAAGTGCATTTTCGATCAAATCATTGGGCACGTATTGAAGACACAAATTCATACGCCAAAATGTCTCATCATAAAGTATTAGTAATTCAGCATCTGCCCAAGTTTTGTCTGTATTGATCACACCCGTCAACCACCTGTATGTCGTTGCCCAGATTTTATTTCTTGTCTGATAAGGCGCGATTAACCACCCTGGATATAACTTTCGATTATGCTGCCATATTGCAAGTTCTGATCGTAACTGTTCTTTTAAAGTTTCACCCATTGTGCGATGGTCCATATTTTTCTTTTTTTGGTACCATTCCAGAATATTCTGGCACCATTGGTACGGGATCTTTTATCGCTTCATTGATTTCAATTTTCGATGGCCATTCTAAAATATCCGGTGGCTGCCCCGCTTTTAAATTTTTAAAAAACCAGTCTATTGCATACTCATGGCGTTTATTCAAAGGAACGGAATTTGCGACATCAAAAATTGGCAACAAATCTATGACTGTAACGCCCCGGGCTTCGAGCATACGGCGCTGCCCTGAACGCATATGAAACATACCGCATAAATATATCCTTGGGCTATTATCACCTAGATTATCGCGCACCCAACCTGACCACGCGAGAAAATTGGGATCATCGCCGGAAAAGCCGACCAGACATAAAACGTTTTCCATCATTGATTGTTGTACAAGGTTTATAAATGGGGCAAATTTTTGCGGATAAGTCCGAAAATCGTCTTCCGTTAAAATAAATGGTCCATTGGATGGAAAGCTACCGTGTAACTTAACCAATCTAGGGCGTTGTTTTAATGGTATATCTTCAATCCGCATAAGCCGTTCGTAATTTCGTTCAAGCAAACCATCCGCTGCGCGTTCCAGCAACGTATCCCAGTTTGTTGTGAAAACATCGGCCCATGGTAATTCCAACAATTGACTGTGTACGGTGCTCGGTTCATATAAATTATCCGGGACCACTTTTTGTAATAAATTATCTAGGCTTACTCTTCCATGGGTAGCCTCATATTCTTGGGCAAGTCTTAATGCGCCACTTATGGATTGCCCTTCTTTTTTTAAATTTTCACGTTTGTCCGTATCTCGTTCTAGTTCATTGATGATTGAACTCATCAATTACGCCCATAATGGAAACGGCGTGGCGTCCTGTCCTACTGGTTTTCCATTTCGGCTAAGACCCGCCCCCACCATAATCGCCGCGCGCCCATATTGGTAACCGGACCATAACGCTTCGCACACCTAATCAATATGCACTTGATCAGAAATTGTAAAATTGTTTGTATTTGTTGTTTTTTCACTTACTGCAAAACGTTACCCCCTAACCATGGCGACATATTATTTAATTTAAACTATAATAGATTGAAAGCCTGCAAGAGTTAACTACATTTTTAAAACAATGATCAGCTACTTTATCATTCACATAAAAAACTGTACGGCCTGAAATAATGCGATCCCAGCGGCTGTTAGAATAACGCCGAACGTGCCGTACATGCCATAAACCCTGATTTTCAGTGTTTTCATGCCCCCCAACAAACCATAGCTATGCATCAAGCGTGAAATAACCAACACAGCCCCTAGCCACCAAAGCGTTGCCGCCGGCGCACCATTAACCTCTATAATGGCTATTAAACCTAATGCATAGGGTACGGTTTCAATGAAATTACCATGGGTACGAATAGCCCGGCTTAATTTTTCATCGCCACCGTCATTGATGCTGACTTTCGCCCTAAAGCGGTTGCGCGTCACATTGATGATTAATACAAACAACAATCCGGCGAGTATGGCGGCATAAAATGCTGTGATGGGTAATGGCATAATCCGTTATTCCTTTTAACGATCAATTCCATAAATTTTTAAAAATCCATTGACGGCGTTTTCAACAATGTCTTCGATTTCTTTTTTTGACATACCGTCGCGTATACCCAAGGTCATTTGCATCTGCGCCGGGAAAACCAACGTACCTAAAAATTGTTGAGCCGCCATTTCAGTATTCTTTATTTTTACCTCGCCTAAATTCATTCGTTCTTCAAGATATTCGGCCAAGTCATTAATTGATTGACCCGGTCCCACTTCGTAAAAAGCCCGGCCTAATTCCGGAAACCGAGCGGCTTCGCTCATCACGACCCGCATAAGTTCAGCCCCATCGGGCGTCGTTAATAACGCTAATAACCGCCGTCCTTTGGTCAACAACATGTCTTTTAGTGATAATTTTGCGCGCAAGTCTTCGGACGTTATCGGGCATCCTTCGCCGTCACCAATGTTTTTACAAACCGCAAACATGACGCTGACAAACAATGCTTCTTTGCCTTCAAAGTGACTGTAAACCGTGCGTTTTGATACGTTTGCTTGGGCCGCAATGGCATCGACACTGACGGCGCCAAACCCAGCTTGCAAAAATAATTTTGTCGCAGCATCGATAATCGCCAAGCGTTTTGGGCTATCAAGATTAGGTGGGGAAAAACATTTATTCATCGTTTTCATTTGTGTTCCAGTAAAAAATTATACCGCCACAAAAACTCCTTGACCAAAAACAAAAAAGGCGTATGTATACTACACCGTTCAGTTTACTAAACTATACGGTGTAGTATATGATAACATTTTTTAATTCACAAGTCAGCGCTGAAAGTTACCTTAGGCTTAGTGCACCAGTGAAAAGTTCTGAATAATCCAACGGGCACCATGCCCACGGGGCTTATATATTATAATAGGGGAATACGTCTATGGACCTGCTAAACAAATCTTCTCATGCGACCAAGACCAAAACCAACAGCTTTGATATGAAAGTTGTTGGTTTCGCAAATTCATTGATCAGGTTCCGCTGGATGGTCGTTGCGATCATGCTAATGGCCGCCGTTAGTGCTGGCGCTGGCATGAAAAACTTAGGCTTTTCCACTGATTACCGTGTCTTTTTCAGTGACGACAACCCGCAGTTAACCGCTTTTGAAGAATTGCAAAAAACCTATATCAAAGACGACAATATCATGATCGTCATAAAGCCTAAAACCGGCGATTTATTCAACAAAAAGTATTTGGACCTTATCCGCCGGATCACTGAAAAAGCTTGGAAAACGCCCTATTCTACCCGTGTCGACAGTTTGTCTAATTTTCAGTACAGCTATGCCGAAGGCGACAATTTAATCGTCCGAGATTTGATTGAAAAAGACCGCCCTTTAACGCAACAAGAAATTGCCACCATCCGCAATCAAGCCGCCACAGAACCACAATTGATTAATAATTTGGCGTCCCCCGACGGCACGACCACAGGCATCAATATTAATTTAACCATGCCACAAAAAAGCATAACCGAAGTGCCCGAAGCCATGAATTATGTGCGGGGTATTGCCGATGAAATTCGCGCTGAATTTCCGGAAATGCGCGTTGCGTTAACCGGTTTGTCGGCGTTGAACAATGCTTTTTCCGAAGCTGCCCAAAATGACATGATGTCATTGATCCCTATTATGTACGGGGTGTTGTTATTGGTCATGGCGGTTTTATTACGCTCTGTTTCCGGCACCATCGCAACGTTGACCGTAATAGCCTTGTCTGCTATTTCTGCCCTTGGCATTTCCGGTTGGTTTGGTGTTTTGTTAACGCCACCATCGGCCACAGCCCCAACCATTATTTTAACCATCGCCATTGCCGACAGCATTCATATATTGATTACCATGCTTAAAGAAATGCGGTCGGGACAAAGCAAACAAGAAGCCATCATTGAAAGCATGCGCATCAATTTCATGCCGGTTTTTTTAACTAGCCTGACCACAATCATCGGTTTCTTGTCGCTTAATTTCAGCGACGCACCGCCGTTCCGCGATTTAGGAAATATCACCGCATTAGGCGTGGCTATGGCATGGTTGTTCTCTGTATTTTTCCTACCTTCGTTGATGGCTATTTTGCCGGTGCGTGTAAAACCCGAACCCGTCAAAGAAAACCAAGGCATGCACAAATTTGCTAACTTTATTATTCGACGCCACCGCACATTGTTTTGGGGTGTCGGCACATTATCGGTGATTTTAATGGCTTTTGCACCGCGCATTGAATTCAATGATCGGTTTGTTGAATATTTTGATCAGTCCGTTCAGTTCAGGCTGGATACGGATTTTGCCATGGAAAATCTAAGCGGCATTTATCAAATGCAGTTTTCATTACCCGCCGGCTCCAGTGGATCCATTAGCGAACCAGATTACTTACAAGGTTTGGAAAATTTTAAAACTTGGCTGGAAAAACAAGACGGCGTTGTACACGTTGCCACTTTATCCAACATCATGGCCCGGCTGAACCAGAACATGCACGCCGACGACCCCGAATGGTACCGGCAACCTGGAGATCGTAATTTAGCGGCGCAATATTTATTATTATTTGAAATGTCGCTTCCTTATGGACTTGATCTCAATAATCAAATCAGTGTTGATAAATCAGCCACACGTTTAATTGTTACATTAGAAAATATGTCGACCAAAGAAGCCCGTGTCTTGCAAAGAAAAGCGCAAAATTGGTTAGGTCAAAACTTACCCGTTGCGTCCTCTGCCGAAGCCAGTGGCCCGTTCATCATGTTTGCCTATATTTCAAAACGAAACATCGAAGGCATGCTCAAAGGAACGGCGACAGCATTGTTAATTATTTCAGCTATTTTAATGCTGGCTCTGAAAAGTTTCCGTCTGGGTTTAATTAGTCTCATTCCCAACATGATCCCGGCGGCCATGGCATTTGGTGTCTGGTCGATTGTTGTCGGCACCGTTGACGTCGCTGCATCCATTGTCGCCGCCACCAGTTTGGGCATTGTTGTTGATGCCACCGTACATTTTTTAAGCAAATACTTGCGGGCGCGAAAATTACGTGGCGACACTGTCGAAGACGCGGTCCGCTATGCGTTTTCAACCGTTGGTACTGCCTTATGGGTGACAACGGCCATCCTTGTCGCCGGATTTGGCGTCTTATCCTTATCCGCTTTCCAGCTCAACAAAGCTCTTGGTGAATTAACCGCCATTACTTTGCTGTTGGCATTAATCGCTGACTTTATTTTACTTCCCGCTATTTTACTTATCGTTGAAAAAAAACGTAGCCCATTTACGGAGACATCAAATGAAAAAACAAATCCAGAAACTCTTCCTGCGGAATAAAGCGTTTTGCCTTTTTGCAGCAAGTGCTGTTATAGCAACACCCGTACTGGCGCAAACGGCTGCTGAAAAAGGGCTAGAAATTGCGCAACAAATCGAAACCCGTGATGATGGTTTTATTGACAGTCGTGTGACATTAAAAATGACGTTAACCAACAGAAATGGTGAAACCAGCACACGTGAATTACGCCTTGCCAGCTTAGAGACATCCGACAAATCCCTTGGTGATAAAAGTTTAACTGTGTTTGATCGCCCACGTGACATTCGGGGTACGGCGTTTCTAAGTTTTACAAAAATCTTAGACCCTGATGATCAGTGGTTATTTTTGCCGGCCCTTAAACGGGTTAAACGTATTTCGTCGGCTAACAAATCCGGCCCCTTTGTCGGTTCTGAGTTTGCTTACGAAGATTTGGTTTCTTTCGAAGTTGAAAAGTATAATTTTAATTGGTTGCGAGATGAGGCCTGCGGAGACTTGCAATGCTTTGTTGTTGAGCGCACGCCAAGGTACGAAAAATCGGGCTATTCACGTCAGGTCACTTGGGTTGATAACCAAGAATACCGGATCATGCGTGTGGATTATTATGACCGCAAATCATCACTTTTAAAAACCCTTCAACAATCGGGTTTCAAACAATATCTCAATCAATATTGGCGGCCGTCGACTATGGTTATGAAAAATCAACAAACCGGTAAGCAAACGCTGTTAAAGTTTGAAAACTACAAATTCCGCACAGGGGTCCGGGAAAATGATTTTACACCAGAGCGCCTTAAACGTATTCGCTAGGGTGCTTAGTTTGTTATGAAAATTATTGTGCAATCCTTGATCGTTTTTTCACTCTTATTTTATCAAAATGCCGGTGCTCATGCACAAAGCGTCGGTAATTTTGAATTGTCCGGATCATTGCGTTTAGAAACACGCATTTTTCCTGGTCCGCTGTCCTATTCCGGGCAAGACCGATCCACGGTGTCACCCTCTATCGCGTTAGAACCTGAATTTGTCTATGAAATTAATAATGGTGATGATCGCTTTATATTTACACCGTTCCTGCGCGGCGATTTAAGTGATGATCAACGCAGCCACGGCGATATTCGTGAAGCCAGTTGGGTCCATAGTAGTGGCAACTGGGATAGTCAAATTGGCATTGGTAAAGTGTTTTGGGGCACCACAGAAGCCCGTCATTTAGTCGATATCATCAATCAGACGGATTTAATCGAAAACCCCGATGGTGAAGATAAATTGGGTCAGCCGATGATCAATGTACGTGTGTTTTCTGATTTTGGAACCGTCAGTTTATTCATTTTACCGGGATTTCGCGAACGCACTTTTGCGGACGACAAGTCCCGGCTTCGCGGCCGTTCAATAATCGAAGGACGTAATGCACGTTATCAATCATCTGCCAAAAACAAACACATCGATTTTGCCGCCCGCTGGTCCGATAGCATTGGTGATTTGGACATCGGTATTTCACAGTTCATAGGCACCAGTCGCGAGCCCCGTTTTGCCGAAGTCACGGCAACAAGTGGCGTCCAAGTTTTACAACCGTTTTATGATCAAATTGACCAATTTGGTATTGACGCTCAACTGACGCAAGATGCGTGGTTATGGAAATTAGAAAGCATCACCCGTGGTGGGCAAGGTGACAGGTTTGTGGCCGCCGTTGCCGGGTTTGAATATACAATTTTCCAAATTTCAAATTCAAATGCCGACCTTGGTCTGTTGGCCGAGTATTTATATGATGGACGTGGTGTCGGCGCACCATCCACCAACAGCGAAAATGATATTTTTATCGCTGCCCGTTTTACCATCAATGATACCGCCGATACCCAAGGTTTGGTTGGCGCCATCATTGATCGTAAAACCGGAGAAACAGCCCTAAGTTTCGACGTCGAACGCCGTATTGCTGATCAGTGGAAAGCTGAAATTGAAGCTCGGTATTTTATCAATACCGACGCGGATAGCTTTTTAAATAGTATCCGTAATGATGATTTTATAACTTTTCGTTTATCCCGCTTTTTTTAAGGCCCAGACTTTTGATATTTGACATAATGATTTCTGCCAGTTCACGTTCATGGTTAAAAAAGGCATGGCCCATTTCAGCAATCCTGTAATTCCTGAAACGGCTTGCGAAAGTCGTATCAACAGAGCGGTCTTTGGCCCCGTTAATTAAAATTATTTTATCGGCAACCGCATTCATATTTTCGCGGTTATCTGAAAAAATTGTATTATTAATGGCACCATGAGCTGAATGATAGGAATGCTTGAATGCATCCATATATGACCGACGGTATTTATACCTGAACAAATAGAAATACGGATAAAACATCCATTTATATAAAATTTCAGTCTGGCAAAGCATTTTAGTCCACCATGTTCCCATGGCGTATTTTCTGTCAAAATAATTATATGCCCGCAAGGCACCCTCTTTTTCAAGAAACGGATACGAAACCAGAAACGATTTCATCACTTGCTCCGGATATTTTATTGTAAGCTCTTTCGCCAGCAGGGCCCCCATTGAATGTCCGACGAGAATATATTTACAGTCTGTGCGACCTGAAAAATCCAACTTTTGTTCCAGATACCGAGTAAAATCATTCGTATCATATTTTATTTTCGGTTTATTTGCATCGCCAAACCCTATCAAATCTAGTGATAGCGGATTGTATTCATGGAATTCTTTTTCCAAATAGGTAAAATTACTTTTTGACCCGAGCAGCCCGTGAATGAAAATAATTCTATGCATCAGGTATCATACCCACTTTAAGGGTAAACCAGAAACCGCATCACCCATTGTCTTCTTGGTCCCAACGTATGGCAATGTCATTAATACCTTGTAAAACTTGGCACAATTCATGGCCGCGCCCGGTTAACGAATAACTAACCGCAGGCGGCACGGTGGGTTTATAATCCCGATGCACCAACCCCGCTGCCTCTAATGACCTTAGACGTTCCGTTAAAACTTTAGCCGAAATTCCATCAATTTTATTTTTTAAAACACCAAAACGAAGCGGGCCTTCTTTTCCCAGTAGCCATAAAATATAGGTCGTCCAAGGTCCCATAATTTGCCGCAAAACTGTGTCCATGGGGCATTTACCAACCTGATGTTCAGGTTCATTCGGTTGTGCTATCTGATCCACAATATTCACCTAGAATATTAATAAAAATGCTTTAGTTACTATAAGGTACCCACTTTACATATGAAAGTAAAGGCCTTATATATGTTTTATCAAATCATTCTATACCTCATATAAATTAAAATCGGAGAATACCATGGCACAAATTTCCATTGTCTATTTCAGCGGCTACGGCCACACACAAAAACAGGCCGAAGCTGTTGAACAAGGTGCTGCATCTATTAACGGCAGCACTGTCACTATGATAAAAATTCCAGAAGATGGCATTATTTCGGATGATGTCTGGGATACATTAGCCGCAAGTGATGCCATTGTGTATGGCAGCCCCACATACATGGGTGGTCCGGCATGGCAATTTAAAAAATTCGCCGATGAAAGTTCGAAGCCTTGGTTTACTCAAGTTTGGAAAGATAAAGTCGCTGGCGGCTTCACAACATCAGCTTCATTAAACGGCGACAAAGGGGCAACCATTAACTACTTTATGACATTTTCCCAACAACATAGTCAAATTTGGGTCGGCACTGGATTATTGCCATCAAACACCAAAGCCCACGGTCCCGACGATATCAATTGGACTGCGGGCATGTCAGGTGCATTGGCTATTGCACCGTCTGATGCGTCCCCTGATGAAGCGCCCCGAAAAGGTGATCTTGAGACCGCAAAACTTTATGGTGCTCGCATTGCCGAATTCGCATTAAAACTGGCGACCAATTAAACTTCACATTTTTGAATTGAACAGGCAGCGTTTATTGAGCGCTCCTGTTCACTATCTTTATTGCGGTTCTTGAATAGCGTTTCGTAGTTTTGAATATTTAACGGCCAATGTCACAGCACGCGCAATCATAAAAATCATCAATGCCAACCACAAACCATGATTGCCAAAGGGCGGCACTAACAGCGCCAAGCTGATTAAAAACACGATTAACGACAGGGCCATGGTATTACGCATTTGCCGGGTCCATGTAGCACCGATAAAAACACCGTCTAATTGAAAGCTCCAGACCGAAATAATAGGCGATATAACGACCCAGATTAAGTATGTTTCAGCCCCCGCACGCACGCCTTCATCAACGCTTAACACACGCACAATATCCGTTCCAAATATCCAGAAAACACCGGTAAATACGGTTGAAAACAAAAGCGCCCACCCTGTTGTGGCTTTAACCCGTATATGGAACTGTTGCTGGTCGCGGGCACCGACCGCTTGGCCTGATAAAACTTCAACCGCATTGGCAAAAGCGTCCAACCCATAGGCCATAAAGGTTTGGAACAACAACAGTACGGCATTGACGGCTAATACCGTATCGCTGATGCGGGCACTAATGGCACTGATCACAACAAAAGCTGATTGCAACAACATGGAACGGATAAAAATGTCCCCATTAACACGCACCATACGCATCATTACTGGACCGTTAAATGCTGATTTTATTGCCCAATGACCTTTTATTTTTCTGGCTTTTCCGATCACCAACCACACCCCCAACACCACAGCACTGCTTTCTGATATGACTGTTGCCCAAGCCACACCGTCAACCCCCCAGCCTAGGCTTTTAACAAACCACACATCGAGAATTATATTAGCCCCGTTCATGACGAGCTGTGTCAACAACGCGGATTTTGTATCATGGACACCAAAAAACCAGCCTAACATGACAAAGTTCATCAGCGCGGGCACCGCCCCCCAAATACGAATTTGATAATAGCTTTCGAATAAATTTTTAACATCCGGGCTCGGCGAAATAATAGCGTTCGCACCCCACATAAGCGGCATTTGCAGCAACACGATCAACGTCCCCAAAATACCCGCGAACAACGCACCCCGCACAAACCACGCTCGCACTTCATCACCGTCAGCCGCACCCATTGATTGCGCAACCAATCCCGTTGTGCCCATGCGTAAAAAGTTTAGTCCTGCATAGAGCACACTAAACACCAACGCGCCAACGGCCACCGCCGCAATCGGTTCAGGCCCCGGCAGCTGTCCGACAACACCGGTATCCACCGCCCCCAACAATGGTACCGAAACGTTAGAAACAATAATCGGTCCGGCCAACATCCAGATTTTTTTATGTAGATTTACCGTCATCAAAGAAGCTTGTTTTTATCGCCGCCTACGATTTGAACGCTTGGGCTGTGTGTTTGAACGGTGGTCATTGTCGGGCAACTGTACCACCTTTGCAAGTTCTGGAAAAGCGTCCCTCGCATGTGGAAAAGCCATGGCATCAACAAAATGTTGTTGGAAATCGGCTTCAATAGCAGTTTCGATTTTCCCGATTTTTTTAACAACGTTTTCAAGCTCTTGCCGGGCATCCAGACTTAATAAAAGCATTCTAGCCCCGGTCCCCGCGGCGTTGCCAACGCTTTTAATTTTATCCAGATTACAATCGGGGATTAAACCCAGCACCATAGCATAAACCGGATCAATAAAATTACCGAACCCCCCGGCCAAGGTAATGCAATCAACCTTTGATATGCCAAATTTATCCATCAGCAATCTAACCCCGGCGTAAAGTGCGGCTTTCGCCAATTGCACGGCACGGACATCATTTTGCGTGATGGAAATTTCTAAATCACTTGGCCTAATCACATAACGCCACGTACGGCCATCGGCTTTGATGCAGGGTTTATTTTTACCCGAAGCGGGTAAAATCGTACCTTTTGCATCGATCAGGCCGCTTAAAAACATTTCGGCAATGACTTCGATAATGCCGGAACCACAAATTCCGGTGACACCGAAGTCTTGAATTGCGTCTTCAAACCCCGCATCATCAGACCACAGGTCACAGCCAATGACTTTATAGCGTGCTGCGAATGTATCTCGGTCAAGACGCACGCGTTCGATCGCGCCTTTGCTAGCCCGCTGCCCACAGGTTAATTCGGCCCCTTCGAATGCCGGACCTGTTGGCGACGATGCAGCCAGTAAATGCTGTTTGTTGCCTAGAATTATTTCCGCATTGGTGCCCACATCGACAATTAATGAGACCTTATCCGACGTATAAGGAGCTTCGGATAAAACCACCGCTGCTGCATCAGCCCCCACGTGGCCTGCAATTGCGGGTGGACTATACACTGGCACAGATGGCCGAAGGGCATGCAAACCCATCATTTCAGCACCCACTTCAAAAGCCGATGATGAAACACAGGCAAATGGCGCGCCGCCTAATTCAACAGGGTCAAGGCCTAATAGAATTTGCACCATCACAGGATTACCGACACATGTTAACGCCAATACATCATCGCAGTCCACACCCCCGTCCCGACAAACATCCACTAATAATTGATTCATCGCCTGGCGGACAGAAGTTGTTAATTGATCGGCTCCGCCTTGGTTCATCATCGCGAAACTGATGCGGCTCATGAGGTCTTCGCCAAAACGGATTTGCGGGTTCATTAACCCCATTTGAGCAATCACGTCCCCGGTTGCCAAATCACATAACGTAGCGGCGATGGTGGTTGACCCCACATCAATGGATACACCCAACGCCCGGTCATGAAAGCCCGGCCATGTGGTGATTATTTTTTCATCGTTTTGAACGGCAACGGTTAAATGCCAATTTTTTTTACGTAAATTTTTTTGCAGGTTTTTTAATGCCAACAAACCCATAGGCAAATTAGGTGGCAAATTCCATTGACGGACAAGTGCCTCTTGCAAGCGTTCCAGATCGCCCGTCGGATTATCAAACGACGCCGCTTCGACATCAATATAATACAATCTTATGGCGGGGTCGATGGCGACAGAACGGGTATCGGTTTGTTTGCGCACACACTGTTTATGTAATTGGCTTTCGGGCGGCACGTCGATCACCATATCGCCTAACAATTGGCTATGGCATGACAAACGCATATCCTGATCAAGTCCGCTTCTTAAATCATAGCGATTTTCGGCATCACAGCGTGGGCTGACATTATCCTCATCACTGACAACGCCAAATTTTGGAAAATCACCCACAACATGGCGCACTTTACAACGTCCACAAATACCGCGCCCGCCACAGACGCTATCCACATCAACACCCAGTTTTTGTGCGCACTGTAAAACGGAACTGCCTTTTTCAAATTGCCCGCTTTTTCCCGATGGCAAAAAAACAACAGTGTGTGTGGTACCCGTCATAATTTAACCGTTCCGTCGACGGCGGCTTTGCCTGCGGCTTTGTCCAGTGGACCCAACGCTGTCCGGGTCACGAAATTTATCGATCCAGCGTATACAATGGGGATCATATCCCATCACCACATTGGCCCCCATCACCGCATTCATTTCCTGATCATGCAACGGGTTTGTAATCGCCGATGTCATACCGGCGCCAATAGCCATCGATAAAAACGACGCGTTCATACCGTGACGGTTAGGCAAACCGAAACTGAAATTGGAGGCCCCACAAGTTGTATTGACTTTTAATTCTTCGCGCAATCGGCGGATCAATCCCAACACTTGCCGCCCGGCATCATTGATGGCTCCAACTGGCATCACCAACGGATCGACCACCACGTCACAGGCCGGAATACCAAAATCACTTGCTCGTTCGACAATTTTTTTAGCCACTTCAAATCTGACGTCCGGGTCTTCGGATATACCCGTTTCATCATTAGAAATGGCGACAACAGCAGCACCGTGTTTGGCCACTAATGGCAACACCAATTCCAATCGTTCTTCTTCGCCCGTGACTGAATTAACCAATGCTTTACCTTGATAAACTTGCAATCCCGCCGCCAACGCATCAACGATGGAACTATCAATTGAAAACGGCACATCGACCGTATTCTGCAGCAATTTAATGCATTCTTGTAAAATTTTTGGCTCGTCTGCCAGTGGTATTCCGGCGTTGACATCTAGCATCCCGGCACCCGCCTGAACTTGTGCCAAAGCGTCCGACACCACCCGGCTGTAGTCCCCGGCGGCCATTTCTTCGGCTAATTTTTTGCGACCCGTCGGGTTAATGCGTTCACCAATAATGACAAACGGACGATCAAAGCCGATGATGACTTCTTGGCTGTGCGAACTAATTACGGTTTCGGTCATAGTGTCTTGTCTCTTTCATATAAAAAATTATTGGTTGTCCGCGTTGGCAATGACATCGGCTTTGTATTCAGCGGCTTCGATCATCGCCAAATCGCCGGGCACGGGTTCTTTGCGCCACGGTTTGCGGCTTTTTAAAATGCCTGAACGTTGGACAATATCCGCCACTAATTCTTCTTGTCGGTAAGCCATCACATGAACGCCAGCGACGCCTTTGATTTCACGTAACTGTTGCATAGTTTCGATGCAGATATCTTTGCCCATTTGTTTAGGGTTTTTGGCTTTATCTAGACGTTCAATAAGGCTATCCGGAATATGAATGCCGGGCACATTTTTTTTGATCCAGCGCGCTGATTTTGCCGACGCCAATGGCCCCACCCCGATCAGGATAAAACATTTTTCATGCAACCCCATATCGCGGACAGCCGTCATATATTTTTCCAACATGGGGACATCAAAACAGTATTGGCTTTGCACAAAATCCGCCCCGGCCATAATTTTTTTAGCCAAGCGTTTTGGCCTGTAATCAAATGGCGGTGCAAACGGATTGATAGCAGCCCCTAAAAACACCTGTGGCGGGGTCGATAAAATACGCCCCGATAACAATTTTCCTTCATCGCGCATGGCCCGAATAGTTGATAGCAACGACATACAATCCAGATCAAAAACCGGCTTGGCCCCCGGATGATCACCAGCACCGACGCCATCGCCCGTTAGACATAAAATATTATTAACGCCCATAGCGGCGGCACCTAACACGTCCCCTTGGATAGCGATGCGGTTGCGATCCCGGCAACTGATTTGCATCACAGGGGCAAACCCGACCCGGGTTAATAGCGCACAAATGCCGACGCTAGACATATGGCAATTAGCACCCGATCCGTCGGTTGCGTTAATGCCATCAACCCAACCGTCGAACACCTGCCCACGTTCAAACACATCGTTGGGGTCAGCACTGTCGGGTGGGTTAAGTTCGGCTGTGACCGCAAATTCACCACGACGCAAAACACGTTCTAACCGCCCACGAGATTTATGACCAGGGGATTTAGTGCTGAAATCTTCGTCATCATAAACTGCGGGTGTGTTCATTTTTTAAAAACCTCAGACCGGCCGTTTTGTTGCCTCATCCAACGCAGCCAAGCCGATGAATTTTTATAGCCCCGATCAACAGCGGGCAACACGTGATCAATGGCTTTTTTATCGGCCATTAATTGGCTACCGGTCCACGCATCGACCCAAACACAGGGCATATCCGCATTGACTTCACAGTGGCCGTTCGCACGCACCCCCCCACAGGGCCCGTTACGAATATTTTTTGGACACCGCATAGAACAGGACATACCCGTACGGCTGAGTTCACATTGCCCGCACATCTGGCAATCAAATAAAAAACCTTTGATGTGTTTTTCCACGAATGCAACGGGGCGTTCCAATCGTGCAAAGCCTAGCCTGTTAACCAACGGATAGAGTTTAATCATCAGCTGTGAGCAAAAATGATAAATTTTTTCTAACCCACCCGCATGACGCACCGACCAACGCTGTACCGTTAGCCCGGCCATATCAGCCACTACCCCCTGAATGGGTTTCTAAAAACGTTGCCAAATCCCCATAACCCGTAAATTGTTTATGGTATTCAAGCCCTAAACGGATGGCGGCTTGTTCGGCCATTTTATCCAGTTCTTCGTCTTCGGTTTGCGCTAAATACATCAACCGTTTGTAAGCCCCGAAATAATCCGGCAATAATTCAGGGTGTCGGTCCAGCGCTAAACCTTTGATAATCAAAGTGTCAAAAAAACGCACCAGATAATCGGTTAAAAAAAACGTGCCGATTTCATCATCAACCATTTTATCAAACGGTTTTGTCGTGGCGAAAAATTCATAACAATGGGCACCGGGCAACCGTATGACGCCTTCTGCGTCCAACAATCGATCCAAATCACCGCCGGTACCGCAATCGCCATAACCTGCTAGAATTTGGTCATATTTACCGCTTTGTTTAGCGACTGTTATTTTTTCAGCCATACGCCCGGTAATCAATTGTGGCCGGTTGTGAAGATTAGCCGGCAAGCATGTCACATCAAACCGATGCCAACGATTTAAGTCGATCAGCAATGAAATTTCCCGCGCCAAAGCCCCGCAAGCAATGATCAATGTTTTTTGATGAACCGTCATGATGGAACCCTATCCAACGCTTTGATCAGGAGGCCGCCATTTGAGCGGCCGCCGATCCTTGCCGGTGAGCCATGAGCTCTTTAGCCATATCGACCGCCATGGCAGCGTCCCGGCAATAAGCATCGGCACCTACGCTTTCCGCAAAAGTTTCGTTCAAAGGCGCGCCGCCAACCAGCACAATGTAATCATTGCGAATGCCTTTTTCGATAAGCGTATCAATGACTACTTTCATATAAGGCATGGTGGTTGTTAATAAAGCCGACATGCCGATGATATCCGGCTGGTGTTCTTCGATAGCTTCTAAATAATTTTCAACGGGATTATTAATGCCAATATCAATGACTTCAAATCCGGCACCTTCCATCATCATGGTGACCAGATTTTTACCGATATCATGGATGTCGCCTTTGACCGTGCCGATGACAACTTTGCCCATTTTTGGAGCCCCGGTTTCAGCCAGCAAAGGGCGTAATATCGCCATCCCCGCTTTCATCGCATTAGCGGCCATTAAAACTTCGGGCACAAATAAAATACCATCCCTGAAGTCTTTGCCGACAATAGCCATACCTGCGACCAATGATTTGGTCAAAACCTCATAGGGCAGCCACCCGCGGTTCAGTAAAATTTCCGTGCCTTCGGTAATTGCATCGGCCAGCCCATCATACAGATCATCAAACATTTGTTCGACAAGATCATCGTTATTTAAGTCGCTTAACACGATATCGACTTGGTCATTTTCTGTGTTGGTCATGGCCTAACTCTCCTAGGTCGGGGTGATACTATAATTATTCCCTAGTTAAATCTTGTTTTCTGAAATCACTGTCGTTTTCCAGACCTTCATTTTTCCAAAACCGACATGACCTTTAAGCTCTGATCCTTAAGTTTTCTGTATCAAACGGGCTTTCAGGGATAATTTCGATGGTGTGAACCTTGCCCAAAATGTCAATTTCTAGTTTCGTTCCGACGGCCGCCACATCCGGGCGCACATACCCCAGTCCCAGACTAACACCCAAACGCCAACCATACCCGCCTGCTGTGGCCCGTCCGACCAGTTCACCATTTAAAAATATCGGCTCATTCCCCAAAGCATCGGCATCGGTGATGTCGTTGACTTTAAAACTGACAAATTGATTATCGAACCCGCGTTTTTGCCAAGCCAGCAACGCATCACGGCCAACAAAATCACCTTTATCAAGACGCACAAAGCGATCAAGTCCGGTTTCCAAGGCTGCGTATTCAATGGACATTTCCGTGCCCACCAAGCGGTACGATTTTTCCAGCCGCAAACTATCCATAGCGCGAATGCCAAAAGGTTTCAGCCCCAACGGGTCTCCTGCCGTCATTAATGTATCAAAAATATGGTTTTGATATTCAAGATCGTGATGGATTTCCCAACCCAATTCGCCGACAAAATTAACCCGCACACAACGTACTTGTGCCATGCCCACATCAATTGTTTTTCCCGACAACCACGGGAAAGCGGCATTGGAAAAATCAGCATCCGACACGGCTTCCATCAGGGCCCGCGAATTGGGGCCTGCGACAACCAACACCCCGATCCGATTGGTTAGCTTATCAAACCGTACGCGACCATCCGTCGGCATTTGTTTTTCCAGATAATCAAAATCAAACCGTTCCATGGCACCCGCCGACACCAGATAAAAATCATCGACCCCGTCTCGCATAACAGTGAATTCAGACCTGACCCCGCCGGCTTTGTTCAATGCATGACATAATCCCACCCGGCCGATTTTTTTAGGCAGTTTATTGGCAACGATGCGATCCAAAAAAGCTTCTGCCCCCGGTCCGGATAGACGGCATTTGGCAAAAGCCGTCATGTCCAACAATCCCACGTTGTTATGCACATTCAAGCATTCTTGACCCACAGCCTCGTGATAATCTGAACGTCTGAATGACCAGTCGTCTTGTTGCGCCGTGCCCGTTGGGGCAAACCAATTGGGCCGTTCCCAACCAAATTTTTGTCCGAACACTGCCCCTAATTTTTCCATCCGCTCAAAACAAGGGGCTTGACGCAATGGTCTTGCAGCGCCTCTTTCTTCGTCCCGGTAATGAATGACAAAAACTTTTTCATAAGCTTCTTCGTTTTTGCGTTTTAAATATGATTTTGAACAATAATCGCCAAACCGTCGGGGATCGACACCCAGCATGTCAATCGTTGGCGCGCCATCTACCATCCAATTTGCAAGCTGCCACCCGGCACCGCCCGCGGCGGTAATACCGAAGCTATGGCCTTCGTTCAGCCAGAAATTTTTCAAACCCCAAGCCGGGCCGATGATTGGATTACCATCCGGTGTATAACAAATAGCCCCGTTATAGACTTGCTTAACGCCGACCTCACCAAAAGCCGGAACCCGGTTAATAGCCGCCATAATATGTGGCTCCAACCGATCTAAGTCTTCTTGAAATAATTCATATTCGCTGTCATCACTAGGGCCGTCCACATAACAACAGGGCGCGCCTTTTTCGTACGGGCCTAACAATAAACCCCCGGCTTCTTCGCGCATGTACCAAGATCCATCCGCTTCGCGTAGGACACCCATTTCAGGCAAACCTGATTTTTGTCGCGCTAGAATTTCAGGATGTGGTTCAGTGACAATGAACTGATGTTCGACAGGGATCACCGGGATATCTAGATCAACCATAGCCCCGGTATTGCGTGCGAAATTACCGGTGGCGGATACTACGTGATCACAAGTTATATCTCCTTTATCGGTTTCCACGACCCAACGCCCATCTGGTAAATTTCTAATCGCCATAACGCTGGTGTAGCGGTAAATTTCAGCCCCCATCGTACGTGCACCGGCGGCCAGGCTTTGAGTTAAATCCGCGGGTTGAATATAGCCGTCGTCTTTGTGTTGAATAGCACCGATCAAACCATCCGTATTACACAATGGCCAAACATCTTTAACCTGATCAGGCGTCAGAAAATCCACATCAACACCGATGGTTTTGGCAATGCCCGCATAGTGATGGTATTCATCCATACGGTTCTGGTTCATGGCAAGACGGATGTTGCTAACTTTTTTAAAACCGACGGATTTACCCGTTTCAATTTCAAGGTCCTGATAAAACTTAACTGAATATTTATGAATTTGTCCAACTGAATAACTAAAATTAAACAATGGCAGCAATCCCGCCGCATGCCACGTGGACCCGGACGTTAATTCTTTGCGTTCCACTAGGACCACATTATCCCAGCCTTTTTTAGCCAAGTGATAAAGCGTGCTGACGCCAACAACACCGCCACCGATGACCACCACACGAGCGCTTGTTTTCATGGACTTAAACCTTTTCCTAAATGCATAACCTATTTTTTTGATTTTGTGACCGACAAAATAAATAAGCTAACGACACCACGACAAAAGATGTTCATGAACCGCCACTATATCTGTCTAAGGCGTAACAAAGCCAAAAAATGCCGCCCACAGATTAGAGCCATAACAATCCAACCCTAAACTAGCCTGAGCAAATGAAACTCGTCATAGGAATTTGAATATGTCCGACCAACAAGTCAAACCCGCCCGTCGTGGACGCCAAGCCAGACGCACAGCCCGCGCCCAATCCCATGCTATAACTAAACCATTTATCAGCCGCAACATTCCGTTGATGGAATTATGCAATGATGAAGCCCTGACTATTATTGAAACCAACGCGGACACTTTATTACAAGAAATCGGCATTGATTTTAAAGACGATGCGGAAAGCCTGAAACTGTTAAAAAATGCAGGTTGTGATGTCAAAGGCGAACGCGTCAGGTTTGATAAAGGATTGGCCCGGAAGCTGATATCAACAGCACCTTCGCAATTTACCCAACATGCTCGCAACCCAAGCCGGAACGTTGAAATCGGCGGCAACAATCTGGTCATCGCACCCGTTTATGGCCCACCTTTTGTCCGGGATTTAGATGGCGGCAGGCGTTACGGCACCATCGAAGATTTCAGGAATTTTGTGAAACTCGCCTATCTAGCACCGTCCATCCACCATTCCGGCGGCACGGTCTGTGAACCGGTGGATTTGCCCGTCAATAAACGCCATTTTGATATGGTTTACAGCCACATGAAATATTCCGACAAACCGTTTATGGGATCGGTCACAGCGCCTGTTCGGGCGGCGGACACCGTTGACATGTGCAAAATTTTGTTCGGGGCCGATTTTGTTGAAAACAACACCGTTTGCACCAGCTTGATCAACGCCAATTCACCAATGGTGTTCGACGGCACCATGTTAGGGGCGCTTCGAGTTTATGCGGCCACCAATCAAGCTTGTATTGTATCACCGTTCATTATGGCTGGTGCCATGGCCCCCACATCAATTGTTGGAATTCTAGCACAAGCCTTGGCCGAAGCCATGGCAGGCATGGCGTTAACGCAATTAGTCAAACCCGGCGCACCGGTTATTTTTGGGCTTTTTTCAACAGCACTTTCCATGCAATCTGGCGCACCCACATTCGGCACACCGGAACCGACATTGGTTATTTCCGCCGCGGCACAACTCGCTAGGCGATTAAAAGTGCCGTTCCGTTCCGGCGGATCATTAACGGGTGCAAAAATTCCAGACGCACAGGCCGCGTATGAAAGCGCACAAACATTATGGCCCGGTGTGGTCTCAGGGGTTAATTTCATGTTGCACGGCGCCGGATGGTTAGAAGGCGGGTTGGTATCATCTTATGAAAAATTTGTCATGGATATCGACCAATTAGGCATGATGGACGTGCTGTGTAGTGGTTATGATATGAGTGAGAACGGTCAAGCCATGGATGCCATCCGTGAAGTCGCTCCGGGCGGTCATTATTTGGGATGCGCTCATACTCAAGCTAATTTTGAAACAGCGTTTTACCGATCCGACATCGCTGATAACAATTCGTTTGAACAATGGCAGGCCGAGGGCAGTTCCAGAACTGTCGAGCGGGCATCAAAACGCTGTAAAGAAATGCTGGCAAGCTATGCCGCCCCCGTATTGGATAGTGCCAAAGACGAAGAATTATTGGCATTTATCAAAACCCGCAAAGACAGTTTCCCAGATTCCAATGTATAACTTTAATGGTCCAAAACTTAATGCGCTTCGTCCCAGTTACCCGCCACACCTGTATCGACGATCAAGGGCACATCAAGGGATACAGCCCTTTCCATTACCGATTTAACGGTTTTTGTCGTGGCGTCCAATTGATCGTTTGGCACATCAAAAATCAGTTCATCGTGGACTTGCAACAACATTTTCGCATCCAGATTTTCAGCTTTTAAAACGTCTGGTAATTGGATCATAGCGCGCTTGATAATATCAGCCGCTCCGCCTTGGATCGGGGCATTAATGGCGGCGCGTTCCGCCAAATTTCGCACATTGGGGTTTTTATCATTAATGCCGCGCACATGACATTTCCGTCCCATAAATGTCGTCACATAGCCGAATTTACGTGCCTGTTCCTTGGTCGTTTCCATATAGTCACGAATGCCCGGGTATTGAACAAAATAAGCATCGATATAATCTTTGGCTTGACCGTTGGAAATACCCAATTGCCGGGCCAAACCAAAAGCAGAAATGCCATAAATAATGCCAAAATTAATGGCTTTTGCATTGCGCCTGATCATCGGGTCCATGCCTTCGACAGGGACGCCAAAAACTTGGGATGCGGTCATGGCATGCACGTCAAGGCCATTTTCAAAAGCGGATTTCAACGTATCAATTCCGGCCACATGCGCCAACAAACGTAATTCAATTTGTGAATAATCAGCGCTGAGTAACTGGCAATTTTCCGACGCAATAAATGCACGCCGAATTTTTCGTCCTTCTTCGGTGCGGACCGGGATATTTTGTAAATTGGGGTCGCTGGATGCCAACCTGCCCGTTGATGTTCCCGCTTGCAAATAAGACGTGTGCACACGTTTTGTTTTTACATTGATTTGTTTGATCAAAGCGTCCGTATATGTACTTTTTAATTTTGCCAGTTTACGCCAAGACAATATCCGTTCCGGCAAAACATGTCCGTCTGCAACCAATTTTTCCAAAATCTCGGCACCCGTGGCATAAGCCCCCGTTTTGCCTTTTTTGCCGCCGGGGATTTGTAAATCATCAAACAAAATTTCACCCAACTGTTTTGGCGACGCGATGTTAAAAGAGCGCCCTGCCAATTGATGAATTTCAATTTCCAATTCTTGCAATCGGGTGGCAAAATCATCGCTAAGACGTTTTAATTCAACGGCATCAACACGGATACCATGGTTTTCCATGGATCCTAAAATTTCAACCAAGGGCCGGTCGAGTTTTTCATAAACGCTGACCATATGGTTTTCAGCCAGCGCTGGTTTTAAAACTTGGTGCAAACAGAGCGTGATATCAGCGTCTTCGGCGGCATAATCCATAGCCACATCTAAACCCACCAGATCAAAAGTTATTTGTGATTTACCCGATCCGACAACCTCTTTGAATTTGATAGTACCCCGGTCCAATTTCAGGCGCGCCAATTCATCCATACCGTGACCGTGAAGCCCGCCTTCTAAAACGTACGATAACAACATGGTGTCATCAAAAGAAACGACGTTCAGGCCATAGCGCTCCAAAATATGCATATCGTATTTTAAATTTTGCCCGACCTTCAAAACTCCGGGATTAGCTAATAAAGGTTTTAACGCAGCAACAGCTTGATCAAGGGGTATTTGTTCAAGCTGAACATCGGTATCGCTAGGACCGTCCAGCAAATCGAGCGTGCCTTGCTCGGTTTTCACCCGGTGCGCCAATGGAATGTAACAGGCCCGCCCGGGTGCCACACATAATGACACGCCAACCAGATCAGCCACCAAAGCATCAAGTGATGTTGTTTCCGTATCAATAGCGACGATACCCGCAGTTTCGGCTTCGTTAATCCATAACTTTAAATCATCAAGCGTTTGCACCAATGCATAGTTTTTTTCGACAGGCGCTGCGGCTTGGCTTGTCCCTTTCCCTTGTTCCATACCATGTTTGGCAGCGATAGACGCGCGCATGGAACGAAAACCTTGGGCATCAAGGAATCCCAATAACGTGTCCGCGTCCGGTTCGCGCACTTTAAAGGACGCGAGATCATGTTCTATTGGCACATCATCGCGCAATGTCACTAATTGCCGTGACACCCGCGCCATATCTGCTTGTTCGATTAAATTTTGTCGGCGTTTCGGCTGTTTGATTTCATGGGCGCGTTCTAACAACGTATCTAAATCGCCATACTCATTGATTAATAACGCGGCCGTTTTAACGCCGATGCCTTGCACACCCGGCACGTTATCGGACGCATCCCCTGCCAAAGCTTGCACATCGATGACTTTGTTCGGTTGCACGCCAAATTTTTCCATGACTTCAGCTTCGCGGATAATACGGTTTTTCATGGCATCCATCATGGTGATACGGTCGTCCACCAACTGCATCAAATCTTTATCAGACGACACAATAGTTACTTCGGAACCTTGGGCTGCGGCTTGCTTGGCATACGTTGCTATTAAATCGTCGGCTTCAAAGCCTTCCATATCAATGGCTGGAATATTTAAGGCCCGCGTCGCTTCCCGGACCAGAGCAAATTGCGGAATTAAATCTTCGGGTGGGGCGTCGCGGTTGGCTTTGTATTCCGGGTAAATATCACTGCGAAAAGTTTTGCGCGCACGGTCAAAAATAACCGCAATATGATCCGCATCGGTGTCATCGATCAGTTTTATCAGCATTTTGGTGAAACCAAAAACCGCATTAACGGGCGTGCCGTCGCTGCGTGTCATCGGTGGAAGTCCGTGAAAAGCACGGAAAATAAACCCTGATCCGTCGATCAGAAAAACATGAGCCGGTTTGTCCATAAATTTAATGCGCCTGCGGCGTGTTAGCCGCATCACCGGATAAAATAAAATGTTTCGAACAATAGGGGCACATCACGTCACCATTGGTTGGGATTTCTAAAAACACTTTAGGATGACCAAGCGCGCCACCGCCGCCATCGCAGCTGACTGTGGTTTGATGAACTATCTCGGACTCTTGCGTTTGTTGATGTGTGTGTTGTTGATTTGCCACAATTTACCTCTTAAACCCTATAAAATACTAACAACGATGATACCCGATGAATTCAGACAATCAACCATCATCATGATTGCCAGCCACCCTGTTAAACTTTATGTATAGACCATGATGAATGATGAAAAAACAAAGCTACCGGAATTTGCGCTAGAAACGCTAAATTTACGTAAAACCTATGCGGCATCGGGCAAGAACCCGCCCAAAGAAGCACTGAAAGGGGTTAATTTAAAAATTCCTCGCGGTTCTTTTTTTGCGCTTTTGGGGCCTAATGGCGCGGGCAAATCAACGTTCATTAATATCCTAGCCGGATTGGTCAACAAAACCCAAGGCGAAGCCCGTATTTGGGGCTATGATATCAAGTCACAAATGCGTGCAGCAAGGCGTTCAATCGGTGTTGTGCCACAAGAGCTTAACATTGACCCTTATTTCACGCCACGAGAATTGTTGGATTTACAAGCGGGGCTTTACGGTGTGCCTAAATCCGAACGCCATACCGATGACGTTTTAGAAGCCATCGGATTAACGGACAAAGCGGACGCTTATGCACGGTCATTATCCGGTGGCATGCGTCGGCGTTTATTGGTCGGTAAAGCCATGGTTCACAATCCAAAAGTTTTGATTTTGGATGAACCATCGGCTGGTGTCGATGTGGATTTACGCCGCCAACTATGGCGCCACGTCAAAGCCATGAATAAAGCCGGCACAACGGTATTGTTAACCACCCACTATCTAGAAGAAGCCGAAGCTTTGTGCGACCAAATTGCTATTATTAATCATGGTCAACTGATTGCCAATGAGCCAACAAAATCGCTGCTGGGCCAGCTTGATATCAAACAAATAACTGTGATCATTGATCAAAAACTGCAACATACCCCCGAATCGTTGCAGCAATTTAAGCCAACACTTCATGACGGCAATCAATTGACCATTAATTACAAACCCAGCCAAATCACCGCCGGCGAAATTTTACTAACCCTGCAAAATTCCGGACTTGGCATTATAGATTTATCCACCAAAGAGGCTGAACTCGAAGATATTTTCATTGATTTGACGCACGATGCCAACCGAGAAACAAACCCATAAATGGTGAAAATCATGGCGCTGTTCAAGTATTTGGCTGTCATTTTTTTAATCAGTGCCTGCGCCCCCATGGTTTATAATCCACCAATGATTAACGTGAAACCTGAAATTTTAGAAAATGCTTTCAAAACGGCTGATGGCAGCCAATTGCCGTTTAAACAATGGCGTACCAAAACATCACAACCGAAAGCAATTATTTTAGCCGTTCACGGGTTTAACGATTATTCAAATTTTATTGATGATGCCGCCACATTTTTTGCGACCCAAGGCATTTCAACATATGCTTTTGATCAACGCGGCTTTGGCCGGGCACCTGGGCGCGGGTTATGGGCGGGTGAAAATATTTTACTTTCCGATGTTTTAAGCATTAGCCAATTAATACAACAACGCCATCCCGGTATCCCCTTATACCTGTTGGGTGAAAGCATGGGCGGGGCTGTTGTTATGGCAGCCATGGCATCCAAAAACCCGCCCGATGTGGCTGGACTTATTTTATCAGCCCCGGCCATCTGGGGGCGGAAAACGATGCCTTGGTATCAGCGTACCGCATTATGGATAGGGGCGCATACGGTGCCGTGGATGACATTAACAGGGCAGGGTTTAAAAATCATTCCATCCGATAATATCGACATGTTAATTGCCCTTGGCCGCGATCCAAACATCATCACAAAAACACGCATCGATACCATGTATGGCCTGGCCAATTTAATGGACAGAGCCCTTGAAAGTGCCCCTGATATTACAACACCAACGCTTATTTTATACGGCATGAAAGATCAAATTATCCCGAAAAAACCAACTCGATTAATGCTTAAAACCTTAGCTCCAATGACCGTTGATCAACGACGGATTGCAGTATATGAAAACGGCTATCATATGTTATTACGTGATTTGCAAGCTGAAACTGTTTGGCGTGATATCGGTTTTTGGATTAATGTTAAAAATCAAGCTTTACCTTCTGGCGCAGAACAAAATGTGGAAACATTAATAAAACTGGATTAATCATGCAATTAACGCCTTATTGGTGGGACGCAGCACCGCGTCCTACACATGAAAATAAATCGGTCCCAGGTAAAACTGATGTGGTCATCGTTGGTGCCGGGTTTACTGGACTTACGGCGGCCATATCGCTCGTCCGAGCCGGTTTGTCGGTCACCGTCATTGACCGGCTTAGCCCGGGCGAAGGGGCATCAAGCCGAAACGGTGGCATTTGTTCCGGTAATTTAAAATTTTCTTTTTCTGAACTGATTAAACGCAATGGATTGGATCGAGCCAAAGCTTTATTTCAAGAAGGTGTTGATGCACGCCATGCCTTGGCCCAACTCATCACAGATGAAAAAATTGATTGCGATTTTAGCCACACCGGGCGGTTCACCGGGGCCAACCGCATTGCAGACTACAATAGTTTGGGCATCGAAGCTGATTTAATGAACAAACATCTGAATTTAGGTATTGAAATGGTGCCTAAATCCCAGCAACACAATCATTTGAAAACGGATTTTTATAATGGCGGGCAAGCACGGGATGATATTTTTGGCCTGCATCCGGGGAAATTTGTTAATGGATTATTTGATCGGGCAATCCAAGCCGGGGCCAATGTTGTGTATCCCGTTGATGTGCGTGCCGTCAAATCGATGGCAAAAGGATTTACGGTAACTACGGATGTTGGTGATATAAAAACTGACCATGTATTAATCGCGACCAACGGTTATACCACCAAATCAACGCCGTGGTTCAATCGCCGCATTATCCCAATTCCTAGTCAAATCGTCGCCACGGAAGTTTTATCCAAAGACGTAATTCAAGAACTTATGCCAGCGGGCAACATGTATAGCGACACCCGTAATTTATATAATTATTACCGCCCGTCCCCTGATGGAACGCGCATTATATTTGGCGGTCGGCGTGGAGCCGATACCGACGACCCAAAACAAAAAGCCGATCATTTAAAACGCAATTTAATCGAAATTTTCCCGCAATTGTCGCCGATCAATTTGACCCATTCATGGCATGGCTATACGGGATATTCGTTTGATATGTTACCGCACTTATCAACCCATAACGGCGTTCATTTTGCCGGTGCCTATTGCGGATCAGGGGTCGTTTGGGCACCATGGGTTGGAAAAATGGCAGCACGGCGTATTTTAAAACAATCCGGAGCCCAAGTTGATGAGCAGGAAAAATCTTGTTTTGAAACCTCATCGTTTCCGACTCGGCCCCTCTATTTTGGCAAACCCTGGTTTTTGCCATTGGTTATAAAATGGTATGGTTTCAAAGATTTATTTGGTAAAGGCCGCCACAGCGGATAATTTTTTAACGGCTTTGACATAGATCAATGATATCTTCACCGATAGCTGTCAGTTTATAAAAATTCTAAATTGCTGACAATTGTGACGCGGTGTGTTAAAGCCTATGGAAAGAGTGTTCACTTAATAAAAAATTCAGTGTCCACATTTCGTAAAAATTTGCTTTTCTTACAAATTCATAATTATAAAGCATGAATTTCTGGGCCAACTTTTTTCATTTAAGGCCCGCCAAAATTTATTCTGGAGTGACATATAATGAACGTTATCAGACCTTTTACAAACACATTGGAACGTCTACGCGCGGCCAATTTACGCCCAACGCGTCAACGATTAGCTTTGGCTAAAATGTTGTTTGAAAATGGCGATCGTCACGTAACGGCTGAAATGTTGCATTGTGAAACACAAAACAAAGGCATACGCGTTTCGCTAGCGACCATTTACAATACCTTGCATCAATTTACACGAGCTGGATTATTACGTGAAATCGTTGTTGATGCCCAGCGTTGTTATTTTGATACCAATACGTCAGATCACCATCATTTTTACCATGAACAAACGGGTCAACTAGAAGATATGCAGTTATCCGCTGATATGATTGCCGCTATTCCCACACCCCCAGGTGATGCTAAAGTAAAGCAAGTTGATATTATTGTAAGAATTAATAACTAATAATATCAACATGTTATACCATTGATTAGAATTATAATAATAAGTTGACAAAGCCCTTTATTGTCGCCATATTCTGTACACGGCATTTGCTCGATGGCTGTTTTGCCCATTTGGCATAAGGCTAACAAGCCTTAGCCCAATTTTAATGCCCGTACTATTGATGAACTAAAGCATTTTAGAATTAATTTTCACCCTCTACGTCTAAGGAGTAATAATTAAATGAGTGGACTTAAAGGCAGTAAAACAGAACAAAATTTAAAAGACGCGTTTTCTGGCGAGTCACAGGCTAATCGCCGTTATCTTTATTTTGCGCAAAAAGCAGATATCGAAGGCTATAACGATGTCGCTGTGGTTTTCCGTTCCACAGCCGAAGGCGAAACGGGTCACGCCCATGGGCATCTTGAATTTTTAGAAGAAGTTGGCGATCCTGCAACGGGTGAACCGATCGGCCCAACGGGTGATAATTTAAAAGCCGCTATCGTCGGTGAAACCCACGAATACACAGACATGTATCCGGGCATGGCAAAATCAGCCCGCGACGAAGGTTTTGATGAAATCGCCGATTGGTTTGAAACATTGGCCAAAGCCGAAAAATCCCATGCCGGACGCTTCCAAAAAGCACTCGACGCTATGGACTAAAACCGCCTCGGTTTTGTTAATATTTAAACGGGAGGCCTCAGCAAACTGGTCTCCCGTTTTATTTTGCTTGAATAGGAAACATGTATTATGCGTGAAGGTAGTTTGGACGCCCCCACCCGCCATGCAATCCCGTGGCAAGACGAAGCCTTTTATGACCGCAAAGACTTAGATCAGGAATTACGCCGGGTTTTTGATATTTGTCACGGTTGTCGTCGATGTTTTAATCTTTGCGATAGTTTTCCTAAATTATTTGATTTAATCGACGATGCGGAAACCGGCGAACTGGATAGTGTTTCAAGCGATGATTTCCAACCTGTTCTTGACGCCTGCACGTTATGTGACATGTGTTTCATGACCAAATGCCCTTATGTGCCGCCTCATGAATTTAACCTTGATTTTCCACATTTAATACTCCGCGCCCGGGCCATCGAAGCCCGCGAAAATCGCATCCCATTTAGCCACAAACAAATCACCAAAACGGACCGCAATGGTAAAATAGCCTCAAAAATTTCGCCCTTGGTCAACTGGTCCAGCAAATGCGGCAATCAGTTAACCCGCCCCATCATGGAAAAAACCGTTGGTATTGATCGCCATGCTGAACTACCAAAATTCCACCATAAAACGTTTATGAAAGACGCTAAAAATAATCCACCTACCGTTAACAAAAATGCCCCAGCATTTGGCCGCAAAGCTGTTATTTATGCCACATGTTTTGCCAATTTCAATAATCCCGATATCGGCACTGATGCGTTAAAAGTCTTGGCTAAAAACGGTGTTAAAATAACACCCGCCTACCCCGGTTGTTGCGGCATGCCACAACTCGAACAAGGTGAAATTGCTAAAGTCGCGAAAGCCGCCCGAAAAGTCGCCCGCGCGCTCATTCCATTAATTGACCAAGGCCACGATATTATAGCTTTGGTGCCATCATGTGCATTGATGTTAAAATTTGAATGGCCGCTGTTGCTGCCTGATGATCAAGACATCAAAAAACTAAGCGAAGCGACATTTGATTTAGCCGAATATGTTATGGATATTGCAAAAAAAGAAGGCATTGCCGATGGACTAAAACCATTAACTGGTGGTATAGCTGCCCATATTTCCTGTCATGCGCGGGCGCAAAACATGGGCCAAAAAGCCGCACAATTGTTAAAATTAATTCCTGAAACCGATGTTACTGTGATTGAACGCTGTTCCGGGCACGGTGGGTCATGGGGAATTTTTAAAGACAATTTTGAAACAGCTATAAAGGTTGGCAAATCCACAGCAAAGCAAGCGGTTAAAATCAACCCTGCCCATGTTGTGTCCGAATGCCCGTTGGCCCGTGATCACATTATACAAGGCATGGACAGGCTTGATAAAAACCGTGCTCAAGTTTCAACCGCCCAACACCCCATTCAATTACTCGCCCGATCATATGGATTTTAAAATGACATTTAAAACTGAAATTACCCGTGATGATATTTTGTCAATCGAAGACTATTCGAAACAACGTCAGCAATCAAAAGATCGCATTAAATTAATTAAAGCCCATCGTCGAGTTGGTGTCGGGCCGGATGCGACTTTTTATTTTGAAAACTATGACACCATGTTATATCAAATTCATGAAATGCTGTTTATTGAAAAAGGCGGCGATGACCAGTTGACCGATGAATTAGAAGCCTATAACCCATTAATTCCAAATGGTCGCGAACTTGTTGCCACTATGATGTTTGAAATAGACGACCCCATCAAACGCACAGATTTTTTAAATAAAATGGGCGGCGTCGAAAATCATATTTTTTTAACAATTGGCGATGATAAAATCAAAGCCGTTGCAGAAGATGACGTCGATCGCACCAGCGCATCCGGCAAAGCGTCAGCCATTCAGTTTATTCATTTTCCCCTATCAAATGATCTAGTCACCCGTTTTAGTGACAACAATACCCAAGTTATTTTATCCATTGAACATGATCATTATGGGCATATGGCGATTCTCAATAGCGACACACGGGATGCCTTGGCTATAGATTTTTCAAGTTAACAGATACCGATTATCAAACGTATCATCCGCCGCGTTCTTCGGAAGGGGTGCATTTATAACGTTCACGGTAACACTTTGAAAAATGCGATGCCGACACGAACCCTGATGCCAACGCCACATCCAAAATCGGTAAACTTGATTGCAATAATAAATACCGCGCCCGACTAAGACGCAATTCAAGATAATATTTGGTCGGTACATAGTTCAGGTACTTACGAAACAAGCGTTCCAATTGACGTGTCGACAAGCCGACTTGTTTCGCCAAGTCAGTGCAATTCATGGGCTCTTCTAAATTGGCTTCCATCGATGCAATCGCTTCAATCAGTTTTGGGTGGGCCACACCTATTCTATTGCGAAGGTCCATACGTTGGTCTTCCTGGCCTTCACGGATGCGGTGATGAATTAATTGATCAGACACCTTATTGGCTATTTCATAACCCGCCTGTAGGCTGATCAACGTTAACATCATATCCATAGCCGCCGTGCCACCAGCACAGGTCGCACGGGTATTATCTATTTCGTAAAGTTCCGTTGTCACATCCAATTCCGGAAATTCTTCTCTGAACGCGGTCATGTTTTCCCAATGCAACGTACATTGATGTCCATCCAATAACCCGGCCCGGGCTAAAACATAGGCCCCCGTACACACGGCTCCCATTTCCATGCCGTGCGAAGCCATTCGACGCAGCTTATTAAGCAAGGGTTTATCCACATAGTTTTTCACATTTAATCCGCTACAGACAAAAACGGCGTCTAACGGCCCACAATGATCCAAGTCACCATCGACTGATATGGACACGCCGTTGCTAGCAACCGCGGACATTCCATCAACTGTAAAAATACGGGTATGATAGATATCTGTTTCCGTGACCCGGTTGGCCAGCCTTAAGGGTTCAATTGCAGCGGCAAAAGCAATCATTGAAAATTCAGGTTGCAAAATAAATCCAACCCGGCGAATTCTATTTTGACCAAAATCATTGAACATCCAGCATCTCCATCGCTACAAAAATTTTGCCTAGAAACCGTGGTACCGCCGTGATCAGTTTTTTGCAAAGAAAATTTCTGGATAAGCTATACGCGCACGCAAAAATATGCCTCAAGCCCTTAGTTTTCCTTAAAATTTACAGTTTATTAAATAAACAGGGTTTAGGCTTTTTCAAAATCTGAAAAAAATTTTTCAATGGTTTGTCTTAATTCATGCGACATACCTGCGACATCGGCTGATGATACTTTAACGCCTGATGCCAGAATGCCCGTGCGCTCAGAAAACGTTTTAACATCACCAATATTTTCTCTAACCTCACCCGTTGAAACCCTTGCTTGTTCGATATTCCTAGCAATTTCCTGAGTGGCCGCGCCTTGTTGTTCAACCGCCGCACTAACGGCGGTCGACACTTCGTTTAGTTCTTTGATTGTAGTTGCGATCTCAGCAATAGATGTAACCGCTTTTTCTGTGGCTTCTTGTACATTGGTCACTTGTACGCCGATATCATCCGTGGCTTTTGTTGTTTGCCCAGCCAAAGATTTAACTTCCGATGCAACAACGGCAAAACCTTTTCCAGCGTCCCCTGCTCTTGCCGCCTCAATTGTCGCATTTAACGCTAACAAATTTGTTTGCTCGGCAATATCATTAATCAATTCAATGACGCCGCCGATTTCCCGGGCAACGGCCGACAGTTCGTTGATGATCGCTTCTGTCATTTCGGCATCTGTTGATGCTTTTTCAGCGACTTCATTAGCATGGCGCATTTGCTGGCTAATTTCAGTGATTGCACTGGATAATTCCTCGGCTGCAGAGGCTACGGTTTGTACATTTTCTGCTGTCATTTTTGATGCACCAAGGACTGTCCCCGCTTGATCCGTCCCCTTTTCCGCCATTTCGGACATTTCAACAGATGAGTTTTCCATTTTTTCAACAGCGATAATGACTTTTTCAAGTACATCTGAAACACCGGTATTAAAATTTTTGGTTAACCCATTGCGGGTCTGTGCTGTCTGGCTTCTGATATGCTGCTCATGTTTTTCCTTTTCTGCCATATCGTCCATTTTAATAAGGGTCGTTTGAAACTGTTTCACGGCATCGGTTATGGCGCCAATTTCATCTTTATGAGGATGTTCATTGACCTGCACATTATGATCGCCTTTGTTGAGAGCTTCGAGCACCATCACAATGTCACTTAAAGGGCGGAAGTTTCGACGTAAATAAATTGTAAAAACTATGGCTAAAACGAACAGAAACGCAACCAAAGCGCTATACATAATGCGTTTTAATAAAACCTGTGCATTGTATGTATACGTGATGTCTTTTGCCGTCAATAAACTGCCAAGCATTTGACCGGACAGGCCAATAATGGGTTGTTTTACCCATTCATAGATAACACCATCAATATCGACATCACCTCTGGGGACATTCTCAGATACCGACAAATCAACTTTCAGGCGTTGCCATAATTCATCATTCGTACCGGACGAAATTTCAGCCGCCTGATTGATGACAAAAATGTCCATACCTGCACCATCTTTATAATCGTTTAACGCATCATCAAGCGTTTTAGAAAACACACCCACGCCCAATAATTTACCCCTAGATACTAAGGGCATGGCTGCCGATATAACGATCCGGCCGAAATCATCAACAATCAAGCCGCCCGTTAATTTTTTATTTTTAATAGCTTGTGAAACTGTAGCTTGTGTTGTTTTCCCGGCAAAAGGTTTTGGTAATGATGAAAGGACTTGCCCTTTGGCATCTGTGATTTGCAAAAAATCAATAGCTTTACTCGTACTCAACCGATTATAGGTCGCCACGATTTCCTCTTTTAAATTGACCTGATCACTTTTTTTAAGAGCTTTTTTCAAATCTCGGCTTCGTGTCAAGGCAGAAAAACTGGGAACAAACCGTTCCCGAACAGAAATGACATTTTTTTCAAAAAGATTGCGCTGCATAGTAACAGCTGTCTCGGTTCTTTGTTGCTCAACATTAGAAAAAGTAAACTGATCAACAATGACGATACTGATACCGACTAAAAATATAGCCCCGAAAGTTCCAAGGTTTATCCGTGTCCGTAATAACATCACGCCTTCCGATCACCTATTTAATAACATTGCTGGCTAGCGTTATCACAAGACTACGCTAGCCAGAAACCACTTACCTGAACTGAGCTGAACTTTATATAATTATTCAGTTGGATAACCTGCTGCGATCCAAGCAGGATAGCCATCCCTGAAATAATACACATCCGTGTACCCCCAGGCGACGGCCTTGACTGCCGCTTTTGAAGATCGCATGCATTTTTCACCATTGCAATAAATAACCATAGCGTCGCTTTTTTTTGCGATCCCAGAAAGCGAGCTTTCTGTGAATATTTTTTTGGATTCTAAATGTTCTGCCTCCGGGACCCGGCCCGCATCCCAATCGGAATCTTTGCGAACATCTACAAACATAACTCCGTCATCAAATAATTTTTTGGCTTCAGCCGCCGATACCGTTTTTGCACCGGGGATCACGGTGGGTGAAACCGCTTGTGCCTGTACCGGAAGAGTTAGAAAAACCATAACAACGGCTGGAAATATAAATTTATAAATTTGTTTCATTTTGAACTCCTGTAAAATAAAATTACAAGAAAATTGTAGTTTATATTTTTTCACAACTAAAGTTTCAAAGTATTTCCAAATGTTTCTGATTTATTTCAAAATATAATTAAATAAATTTTTGACCATCAACCCGGTGACATGCCACGCAGCCGTTCGCTGCGCCGACGCAGCATTTCAACAGCGGCTAACATCATAATTGAAATGAATATAAGTACCGTCGCTACCGCCAGAATAGTTGGGCTAATTTGTTCGCGAATGCCCGCCCACATTTGCCTTGGGATGGTTTGTTGCTCAACGCTTGCGACAAACAACACAACAACGACTTCATCAAACGATGTGACAAAGGCAAATAAAGCCCCTGAAATCACACCCGGTAAAATCAACGGCATGATGATTTTAAAAAACACCGTTGTTGGGCTACCGCCCAACATGGCACCGGCCCGGGTTAAAGAATGATCAAACCCTGATAACGTCGCCGTCACGGTGATCACCACAAACGGCGTCCCTAATACGGTATGGGCTAGAATAATGCCTAAATAAGTCCCCGTCATTTGAACATACTGGTTCATTTGTGCATAAAAGAAAAAGATGCCCGCAGCCGTAATAATCAACGGTACGATCATCGGCGATATCAACAAGCCCATAAACAAAGCCTTGAACGGCATTTCAGGGCGGCTAAGGCCAAGTGCAGCTAATGTTCCCAACACCGTTGCCAAAATCGTTGCCGAAAATGCAATGAATAATGAATTCCAAACAGCGGAGCGCCAGACTTCACTACTGAAAAATTCGTTATACCACCTCATTGAAAAAGCCACCGGATCAAAAGACAGCATTTCTTTGGTAAAAGTAAAATAAGGCTCGGCATTAAATGAAAGTGGGATAATGATCAAAATTGGCGCGATCAGAAACAAAAATACAAAAGCACAAATGGCAATAAACAAATAATGCCAAATGCGTTCTTCAATGCCGGCGTGTTCAGGAAGTGCAATCATGAGATCTATCCAAATTTCAATCGGTCAACGCCGATCATTTTATTATATAACCAGAATAACGCGATAACGCCTGCGAGTAATAATGTGCCCAATGCCGCAGCCAATCCCCAATTTAGTGATTTTTGCATATGAAAGGCAATGATATTAGAAATCATCTGGCCGTCTTGCCCACCAACTAACGCAGGCGTGATGTAATAACCAACGGCCAAAATGAATACCAATAAACTACCGGCTGCGATACCCGGCACGGTATTTGGCAAATAAATCCGGCGGTACGCCAAAAACCGGTGCGCGCCCATGGACTGCGCCGCACGCATATAGCTGGGTGATATGGTTTTCATGACGCTGTAGAGCGGCAACACCATAAATGGCAACAGAATTTGTGTCATGGCAATAACCGTGCCTTGGGCATTAAAAATCAATTGAATGCGTTGTTCATCATCTATGATGCCGGTCCACACCATAATGTCATTAAGTACGCCTTGGGTTTGCAGCAAAACAATCCAAGATGTTGTACGCACCAACAACGAAGTCCAAAACGGTAATAGCACCAAAATCATTAATAAGTTCGAGAACCTAAGCGGTATATTAGCCAACAAATAGGCGATGGGAAAACCCAACAAAAGGGTGGCGATAGTCACCGTCATGCTCATCCAGAATGTGCGTTTAAACAACGTCACATAAATTTGACGTTCTTCGCTGGTGCTAACGATGTCGCCTTCTATATCCATTTTTTTATCAACGGCATTTAAATAATACAGCGACGTAATCGTCGGCGTTACTCGCTTGATCGTGACCCAAGTTACCCGTTCACCCCAAGCCGAATTGATCGCAATAAGCTGTTCTTTATAAGGTGGGCCTGTAATTTTTTTAACTTTACGCCCGGTCCTTGTAATCACGCTGCGAATCCCGGAAAGTTCATAATTCAGCCTAGTGGCAACGCGTCCAATCGTGCGTTCAGCCCGTGCGACTTTCAAATCAGCCGCCAAAGCTTTGAACGTGGCTTCGTCTGGTATCCCTTGGCCATCCCAACGCGCCAGTTCATTGGCCGTCAACGGCATGTTTTCGGCGATCAACGGGTTTTCTACGGAACGAAATAGCATCAACCCAATTGGATATAAAAAATCAAAAAAGATAAAAATAAAGAGCGGCATCACCAACAAAAGTGCCCGGATACGTTTTTTGCGTTCAGCACGCGCCAGTGCGGCTTTTAACGGCATGCCGTCGGCTGTCGTTAGGAGTGCATCAGCCGTTGTAATATTTGCTGTATCCGTCAATTTTCTGGCCTTAAAAAAAAGATAAAATTAGGAGCCCGAGACGGCATCATCAAATGACGCCGCCCCTTTGTCCCGTTAGATTTAGTTCGTTAACCAAGCCTTGAACCGTTCTTCCAGTTCAACGCCTTTATCAGCCCAGAATTCAAAATCATTTTGAATAGCTGTTTTAAAGTTAGCCGGTGCCGTTGGCATATGTGGTCCCATAGGGATGCCAGCAGTCGCATGTTTACCCAGCATTGGGATCGACGAATTACGTGCCGGGCCGTAGGAAATATATTTGGCCTGATCTGCAAGACGTTGCGTATCGGTAGAGAAAGCAATGAATTTCATTGCTTCGGCTATATTTTTAGACCCTTTTGGGATCGCCCAGAGATCAAGATCATAAACCTGTCCGTCCCAAACAATGGTGAACGGTTTGTTTTCGCTGACTTGAGCATTAAAAATACGCCCGTTATATGCTGTTGTCATAACAACTTCGCCATCAGCCAACAATTGTGGAGGTTGCGCACCTGCTTCCCACCATACTGCACTGCCTTTGATCTCGTCCATTTTTTTGAACGCCCGGTCTACACCCGCTTTGGTATTCAACAATTTATAGACGTCTTTATTGGATACACCGTCCGCGATCAAAGCCATTTCCAAATTTGCTTTGGCTTTATTCCGCAGCCCACGTTTTCCCGGGAACTTTTTGACATTAAAAAAATCTGCCATGCTGGTTGGTTTAGCACCGGGAAATTTAGTGTCATCATAGGCATAAATCGTTGACCAAACAATCGTAGGGACGGCACATTCGGTGACTGAACCCGGGATAAAATCTTTCATAGCAGGCGTGCCATCAGGGGCTGCAGGCAGTATCGATGGATCAATGACTTCAAACAGCCCTTCGTCACAACCCGCGACGGCGTCTGACATTTCAACATCAATCAAATCCCACTTAACGCTTTTGGCATCAACTTGTGCTTTCACTTCAGCCAAGCCGCCAGAATAGTTTTCAGACAAGATGCCAATACCGGTTTTTTTGGTAAATGGTTTATGATAAGCCTCAACTTGGCTTTTGGTGTAAGCACCACCCCATGAAACAATAGTTAGCTTGCTTGAAGCATCGGCTGGGGAAGCATTCCCCAATCCTAAAACAAGCGCACCAGCTGCTGCCAGCGTGGTCATTTTCATACCTTTAATCATTATTTTCTTACTCCCAACTTTGTTATTAAATAAATATTTTTACTTTACGAGGCTCGATGATCCAAAAGCTTTAAATAGACTTTTAGTTCAGCCTCCCTTCCCTTCAGAAACGAATAGACCGTCTCCTATTGCGGCCGCTTTATACTTTTTTAAGCATCTAACGCCCGGCAATCCTCCATCATCCAACCAAACGAAACTTCTTCGCCTTCTTTTAACGAAGCATGTTTGGAAGAATTTGGTATTTTCACAATAAAATCATCTTGGCCGCAAACACTAGCCCGGGTGCGAATGTGATCTCCTAAATAAATTAACTCTTCGACTTTTGCATTAAACAAGTTTGGGTACTTGCCTTCATCAGGACAAACTTCGACGCGTTCAGGGCGGATTGATAATGTGGTCCGGCCTCCTACACCGTCGCTGTTGACAATATGCGCATTAATTTCTGCACCGCCATCGGTCAACACCTGACACGATGCGCCATCTATCGATTTAACCACGCCCGCCATGGTGTTGTTTTCACCAATAAACTGAGCAACAAATTTATTATCAGGGCGCTCATATAAATCATCTGGCGGCGCCAATTGCTGAATAACACCATCATTAAATACAGCAATCCGGTTGGACATGGTCAAAGCTTCGGATTGATCATGTGTGACATAGACAACAGTCACACCCAAACGTTCATGTATATGTTTAATTTCATACTGCATTTGTTCACGCAGCTGTTTATCAAGGGCGCCTAATGGCTCATCCATCAACACCAATTCAGGGTCAAATACCAAGGCCCTAGCCACAGCAACACGTTGCTGCTGACCTCCCGACAACTGCGCCGGGCGACGATCACCGAACGAGCCAAGCTGCACCATATCGAGTGCTTTATTAACCCGGCTTTCTCTTTCAGTTTTGTTCATTTTGCGCACTTCAAGTGGAAAAGCTAAATTTTCAGCCACCGTCATATGCGGAAACAGTGCATAGTTTTGGAAGACCATGCCGATGTCACGTTTATGTGGTGGCACATGGTTAATAGGTTTGCCATTCAAGGTAATTTCGCCGTGAGTAGCCGCTTCAAACCCAGCTAACATCATCAAGCATGTCGTTTTTCCGGACCCCGAAGGCCCCAACATCGTTAAAAATTCGCCTTGCGCTACATCAAGATTTAAATCTTTAACAACCAGTATTTCTCCATCATAGCTTTTCTGAACGCCCTGAAAACGGACAAGCGGGTCCTTTGAATCATTCATATCTATCCTGCACCCCTGTTTGGGTTCTGTTTTAATCTAGGCTTAACTCATCAAAATTTAGATAAGCTGCCAATAGTTTTATTTGGATTCTTTTAAACCCTTGAAGACAAGCTAGCACGAATTACCAATAAATCAAATCCGCACATAACCACCTTTTGAACAAGATTAAAGAATAGTATGATAAATTGCACAATAATTATTCTAAAACGGTGGATAATTATAATTTTCCGCCGATAGGTTGCTTTGCTCTACTTAAAATGAAGATACTTTTAATTGTTCTCTCCATCCGGGAAAAATGCTATCGGCATCACTTTGAAACGTTTCAAAAGCACGGGCAAATTCATTATGTTCTTTGGCAAATTCAATTGGATCAATGCCTTGTTTCCAACATTGTTCGGCTTGACGCAGGGAGGTCGCGCCTGCAACCGGGCCATCAATATGACCAAATGCACCACCACCAGCGGTTAAAATCAAATTGGAATGGCCTAAGTTTTCAAAAAATCCCGGCATACGCAGAGCATTCATGCCGCCTGAAATAATCGGTGTCGTCGGGTTCATACCCAACCATTCCTGATGAAAATAAGGACCATCCGCGCTGTCGCGTTCGATCATATAGGCCATATCCGTATCACCTTTTTCGCCTTCCATTTTACCATATCCCATGGTCCCGGTATGGATGCCCGACGCACCTTGTAATCTGGCCATTTTCGACAATACAAACGCTGTGTAACCTCGTTTTGCTTGTGGTGATGTGACGGCCCCGTGCCCGGCGCGGTGATAATGCAAATATTGGTTCGGGAACGTCCGCCTTGCCGTGGTAATGGCTTGCGGTCCGGTCACATAGCCATCCACCAAAAACGCAACATGGTCAGCATTTTCAGCGAATGTTTCCAGAATGAATTCACCACGGGCAATCATTTCATGATAATCATCGGCTGTAATATTGGCCGAAAACAATTTGGCGTCCCCGGTTTTATCCTGTGCCCTTTTCATGGCATCCGCCACCAAAGGAATAGTTTCTTTTAATGGCGCAAAAGGTTGATTTCCTTGGGGTTCATCATTTTTAATAAAATCGCCGCCCAACCAGAATTGATGACACGCCTCAGCAAAAGGTTTTGGTCTCAATCCCAGTTTCGGTTTAATAATTGTACCGACAATAAAGCCGCCATCAACGACAGGACGGCCCAAGACCCGCCATAGATCGGATATCGTTGTCGACGGCCCATCGAACAGCCGTAAATATTCTGGCGGGAAATAAAAGTCATGCATTTTAGCATATTCGACATCGCCCATTCCTTGATTATTACCAATGGTCAGGGTCAAAAATGATGCAATCATGGCCCGGCCATCAATAATGTTGCGGTCAAACAAATCCACCGGGTAGGCAATTTTCATCAATTCTTTATCTGCATCAATTTCATAAACCATGGCATCAACACCGCGCGTGAAATCATCAGTAGTTGAAACTTCCACATTGGTGCCTGTCGACGATTCTGCAGCAAAATGGGCTGCTGTCGCTAAATAATCGCCATTGTCTTTTGGCTTCATAATATAAGCGCAAAGAACGTGCTTGCCTTCACTAATTAGGTCTTCTTCACGTAAGCTCAAATCGGCATACCTGCTTGACTGGTCCATTTTTTTTCTCCTATTGCATTTAAAGCGTGGGTGGTTATTTAATTTGTGGATCGAGCGATGCTTTATTTAATTTGTGGATCAAGCGATCCTTGGGCATAGCGGGTTGCCATGTTTTCCAGCGGCACGACTTTGATTTTGTTGGCT
>Ga0316209_1000455_pt1 | contig 73298 bp, 70 predicted proteins | sample 6monopyrite_MG_FD_204945 | JGI IMG/M metagenome (GOLD analysis project Ga0316209, IMG submission 204945) | Microbial mat bacterial communities from mineral coupon in-situ incubated in ocean water Damariscotta River, Maine, United States -... | ecosystem: Environmental > Aquatic > Marine >... | reverse complement strand
CCGTTCCAATGCCTAAAATCCACCAAACTTCCAGCCGCACCAGCCTGCTCGGGCAATGGTGTATTTTTGTCGGCATTGTAGCGGATTTTCTTAACGCCATTTTCATGAGGCCGATCCATACCACTAACGTGCACGGGTTTTTAATACAATTGCCATTTTTGTGTGCACCTAAAATTCGCAATACGCCTCAAAATCTACCCTTGGTAATATGGAGTTATAGATTTTCGCCTTGGTTTGAGTTTTTCAGCAGACCCTAGATAGAATGGTTCAAAAGACGAATTCGTACACCGTAACAACTGTTACCAAATTTGGGTTTTCATACGTCTACATTTGCATAAAAATTCATAAATCATGGCAACAATAAAATTAACAGCTCAAAAATTCAAAGAAGAAATTTTTGATTATACCACAGAAAAGGAGTGGAAATTCAAAGGAGAAAAACCTGCAATAATTGACTTTTATGCGGATTGGTGTGGGCCTTGCAAAATGGTAGCGCCTGTGTTGGAAGAATTGTCCAACGAGCACGAGGAGGTTGATATTTTCAAGGTGGATACCGAAGTTGAGCAGGAGCTTGCCGCCATTTTTCAAATCAAAAGTATCCCGAGCATGCTGTTCATCCCGAAAGACAAAGAACCCATGATGCAAGCGGGGGCTTTGCCAAAGCATACGCTAGAGAAGATCATTGAGACGGAGTTGAACTAGGCGTTTGGAATGAAGGGTAATGGTAGATTTTCGAATGCCGTATCTTTAGACCTAATCTAGAGTCTTCAGCCATGTATGTAGTTCGAGATATCTTCAAAGCCAGGGCAGGAAAAGCAAAAGAGCTAGTAGCGAAATTCAAGTCCACAACACCTCATTTTGAAGCGGAAGGGATCAAAAAAATCCGCATCATGACGGATGCCGTCGGTGAGTTCTGGACAGTCGTTTGGGAATTTGAGGTGGAGGAAATCGGCGACTACTTTGAAATGTCAGATCGGATATATTCCGATGAACGTGTGTATACTATCCTGGAAGGGTACCAGGAGTATGTGCTAGAGGGGCGAAGAGAGATTCTTAAGGTGGAGTAGTCATTTGACTATTCATTACTGAATTCAAAAATCGCTCTCTATTGGAAGAGGATTTACGTTTCCATATAGAACCCAAGTTAATTTTCTCATTGATCATCAGCTGGTAAAAAGAAGTATATCTTTAGCCTAAACAACGGCGGATGTTCGAACAAACCTTCAAAAATATTGATGACCTCCTGTACAAAGACTCAGGAGCGGACAGTGAGTTAGACTACATTGGGCAAACGTCCTGGGTGATGTTCCTGCGCTACTTGGATGAACTTGAACAAGACAAAGCCGATGAAGCAGAACTCAAAGGTGAAGAATACTCATTTATCTTGGATGAAGAATACCGCTGGCCTAAGTGGGCAATGCCCAAGGATAATGAGGGCAGGCTCGATCATCATGAAGCCAAGACTGGGCCTGACCTAGTTCAGTTTGTTGACGGTAAGTTGTTCCCATACCTGGCAGCATTCAAACAAAGAGCAGATCACGCCCAAACCATAGAATATAAAATTGGAGAAATTTTCTCTGAGCTGAAAAACAAAATCCAAAGTGGGTACAACCTTCGGGAGATACTAGAGTATGCCGATGATCTTCCTTTTCGATCAACCAAGGACAAGCACGAGCTGAGTCACCTCTACGAGACCAAGATCAAGAATATGGGGAATGCCGGGCGAAATGGTGGACAGTATTACACCCCACGTCCGCTGATTAGAGCCATGATACAAGTCACCGATCCACAGATGGGTGAGAAAGTATATGACGGAGCGGCAGGTTCTTGTGGTTTCTTGTGTGAAGCCTATGAGTACATGTACGAGCGCATGGACAAGACCACCGACAACCTTAAAACCTTACAAGAAGCGACCTTCTACGGCAAGGAAAAAAAGAACCTCGCCTACGTGATTGGGATTATGAACATGATCTTGCATGGCATAGAAGCCCCCAACATCATTCATACCAATACCCTTGGGGAAAACATCCGTGATATCCAGGAGAAAAACCGATACCACGTCATTTTAGCCAATCCACCTTTTGGCGGAAAGGAAAGACCAGAGGTGCAGCAGAACTTCGACATCAAAACAGGAGAAACAGCTTTCTTGTTTTTGCAGCATTTTATCAAGTCGCTCAAGACTGGTGGACGAGCGGGCATTGTCATTAAAAATACGGTACTGAGTAATACCGACAATGCTTCGGTGGCTTTGCGTAAACTACTACTGGAAGGCAGTAATCTCCACACCATCTTGGATATGCCCGGAGGCACATTCTTGGGCGCTGGAGTAAAAACGGTGGTATTGTTCTTCCAAAAAGGGGAACCCACCAAAAAGATCTGGTACTACCAGCTTGCCCCGGGGCGAAACATGGGTAAAACCAATCCGCTCAATGACAAAGACATGGCCGCCTTTGTCACCCTGAGCCAAGTCGAAGGGACAAAGGCGGAAACCGAGCAATCTTGGAATGTACGCGTAGCAGATATTGACGAAACGACGTTTGATTTAAGTGTCAAAAACCCAAACACGCCAGAAGAAGCCCCACTGCGTGCACCTGCCGAAATACTCAGTGAAATGGAACAGCTAGATAAGGAGACCTCAACTATTTTACAAAGCATAAAAGAATTGATTTGATGAACGAAATTTTATTATATCAAGCCAAAGAACTCTCAGCACGCGTGGAGGTGAGAGTGGAAGAGGATACCGTTTGGTTGAGCAGGCAACAAATTGCTTCCTTGTTTGACAGAGATGTAAAAACGGTAGGAAAGCATATAAACAATGTATATTCAGAAGGCGAATTGAGTAAGGACTCAACTGTCGCAAAATTTGCGACAGTTCAAAGTGAAGGAGGGAGACAGATAGAAAGACAGATAGCCTATTACAATCTGGATGTAATTATTTCGGTGGGCTATCGTGTAAAATCAAAGCAGGGTACGCAGTTTAGAATATGGGCGAACAAGGTGCTGAAAAACCATTTGCTCAAAGGATATACGCTAAACCAGCGTATGAATAGAATCGAAGACAATGTACACGCTCTATTGAAAAAAGTAGATGATATTGATTTGCAAATCAATGCCCACTTGCTGCCGAACCAAGGGATTTTCTTTGACGGGCAAACCTACGATGCTTATGATTTTATCAATCAACTCATTAAGAAGGCTAAAACATCAATTGTGCTCATAGACAACTACATAGACGATACAGTGATTACCCAATTGACCAAAAAGAAAAAGAACGTAGCAGTCGTCCTGATGAGCAAAACCATAAGCAAAAAACTACAATTAGACATAGAGAAAGCTAATACACAATACCCCACCTTTAAGACCATCGGATTTGACAAGGCCCACGACCGCTTCCTGATACTTGACCAAAAGGAAGTGTACCACCTGGGTGCTTCGCTAAAAGACCTGGGCAAAAAATGGTTTGCTTTCTCCAAGCTGGAAGCCAGCTCTGTTACCATCCTTCAATCTATCAAAGACTTGATATGAGAGAGGGGTGGGAAATTAAAAAATTGATTGAAGTATGTGAGAATTTGGATAGCAAAAGAGTTCCAATCACCCAAAATAAAAGAGTTGCTGGCGATATACCATATTATGGCGCCTCTGGAATAGTTGATTATGTAGAAGATTATTTATTTGATGAGGATTTACTTTTGATTTCAGAAGATGGTGCAAATTTATTGGCTAGAACGTATCCAATAGCCTTTTCAATCTCTGAAAAAACATGGGTTAATAATCATGCCCATGTATTGCGGTTTGAGGAAATGACAACTCAAAAGTTCATTGAGTACTATTTTAATTCAATAAAACTGGATGATTACATTTCTGGGATGGCACAACCAAAATTGAATCAGAAATCTCTCAATTCGATTCAAATCCCCATCCCACCCCTCACCGAACAAAAGCAAATCGTAGCGATCCTAGACCAAGCCTTTGAGGCCATAGACCAAGCCAAAGCCAACATTGAAAAAAACGTCCAAAACGCTAAGGAACTTTTTCAATCCAAACTCAATGAAATCTTTAGCCAAAAAGGTGAGGGATGGGAGGAGAAAAGGCTTAATGAAATCTCTGAAAATTGGGATAACAAGAGGATTCCTATTACTAAGAGCAAGCGTATAAAAGGCAAAACTCCTTATTACGGCGCATCTGGAATAGTGGACTATGTAGAAGGTTATTTATTCGATGATGATTTGCTTTTAGTTTCAGAGGACGGAGCTAACTTATTGGCTCGAACATATCCAATAGCTTTTTCAATATCTGGTAGGACGTGGGTGAATAATCATGCTCACATTCTTAAATTCCCTTCAATGACAACACAGGTATTTGTGGAGTATTATATCAATTCAATCAAACTGGATGATTTTATAAGTGGAATGGCTCAACCAAAACTTAATCAAGCGAAACTTAACTCGATCCCAATACCTATTCCATCAATAGGCGTTCAGAAGGAAATTATTAAGAAGATCGAAGCATTAGACATTTCAAGATCATCGATTACTGACAAGTATAAAATTAAAATTGATTCTCTTGAAGAACTCAGAAAATCCATTCTCCAAAAAGCCTTTGCCGGGGAGTTGACGGGTGAGGAAGCGGTGGAGCTGAGAATTGCGGCAGAGCCGGAAGGGGTTTATGGTAAATGAAATGATGAAGGAGATTAAGCAACACCTACCAACAAATAAGGAACACCTAAAAAATGGAAGAATATGGAGTTTACGGTGATTATGGTATATTAAGCAACTACAAAAATGCAATAAGCAATAGTTGACAACAAATAAGCAACAATGAGCGCACTTCCTATATCGGGCATCAATACACTAATCACGGAGGAATATCTACGCACGCACAAAGAGAACCAATACTTTGAGCGCAAAGGACTGGGAGAAAAAGATATAAAACCCACCAAAATAGCTGAAGAGCTAATCGGAATGCTCAATGCTGATGGTGGCGTGTTAGCGTTTGGTGTTGCCGATAATGGAGATATTCAGGATTTGAGAACATTGGGTGATAAGCTAGATACGTATCGCAGCTTAGTTTTTGATTATATCCACCCTGCTTGCAACATAGAGCTAGAAGAAGTAGAGATAAATGGCCACCTTGTTTTTTTGTATCATGTGGAGCAGGACTTTGAGCGGTTGTTTTCTAGAAAGGACAATGAATATGTCTTTTTACGAGTACTAGATACTAATCGTAAGTTGGATCGAGAGGGAGTTAAAAAGCTTGAATATGACAAAGCCGTTCGTCGGTTTGAAGAGGAGGTCGTGTCTGAATTTGAACTGGAGGATGTAGACCTTGATTTATTGAAAGAGTACAAGGAAAAACTAAACTATGGCGGGGAGGCTTTGGATCTTTTATCAAAGCGCTACTTAGCCCAAAAGGAAGGTGAAAGTTATCTACTGAAAAATTCAACTATTCTTTTGTTTTCAAAAGATCCGGAAAAATATATTCCATCTGCTTCGGTACGGTATATAAGGTATGACGGCAAAGAAGCACTTACCGGGACGGATCATAATGTCATAAAAGATGAGCGTTTTGAAAACAACATTCCTAATCTAATAGACGAAATAAAGACATTTTTAAACGCTTCTTTTCGAGATTATTATTTTCTGGATATGGAGGAAGGTAAGTTTAGAAAAGTGCCTGAATATCCTGAGGAGGCTTGGTTGGAAGGCATTGTAAATGCCATGTGCCATCGCTCCTACAATTCTCAAGGTAGCGCCATCTACATCAAGCATTTTGACGATAGATTAGAAATATCCAATAGCGGCCCTTTGCCAGCTCAGGTAACTATTGAAAATATCAAAACAGAGCGATTTGCGAGAAACCCAAGAGTGGCACGAGTACTAGAGGACATGGGCTATGTACGCCAGCTAAATGAGGGGGTATCTCGTATTTACGAATCCATGGAAAAATCCATGCTCTCTGTACCAGAATACAAACAAGCAAATGGCAATGTATATCTAACGCTGAGGAATAAGATTAGTGGCCATTCAAAAACTATTCACGATAGCGTTATTAAAACTATCGAGAAAAATTGGCATGAGTATAACGAGACTCAAAGACGTATTTTTAATTTTTTGTTTTTGAATCAAGCAGCAACAAAAGAACGATTGGCTGACTATTGTAAGACCCATACGAACACTATTGGTCGTTACCTAAATCGATTTGTAGATGAAAATTTACTAGAGCGGAAAAGCAAAAAACAAAGAGATGCAGGTGCTTTATACACGTTTAAAAAACATTGATATGAGTTTAAGCAACATTATATTTTTATGATATATAGTTGATATACAATTAGTTACGCCCATTAAGCAACACAAGACAATGAGTAAGCAACATTTGATCAAAGGATAGATAGAAATAGATGAACGAAGCACAAACCAAACATGATCTTATAGAACCCGCCTTGCATAAGGCAGGCTGGGGAGTTGTGGAAGGAAGTCGTTTGCGTTTGGAGTTTCCTATTTCCAAAGGACGTTTGATTGGTCAGGGAAGAAGAGCTACACCGCTCTTTGCAGATTATGTGCTGGAGTATAAGAACAGACGGATCGGAATTGTTGAAGCTAAAGCCAGAGACCTCTATTATACTGATGGAGTAGGTCAGGCGAAGGACTATGCTGAGCGCCTAAACATCCGATACACCTACGCTACCAATGGTTTGAAAATCTATGGTATAGACATGGATGAAGGTACGGAGAGAGATGTGACAAAATTTCCCTCTCCAGATGAATTGTGGGAGATGACCTTCCCAACACCTGTCGATGAATACAAGGTAGAAATTGACAAGTGGAAGCAGAAGATTTTCTCAATTCCCTTCGAGGATCGAGGAGGCACTTGGGAGCCAAGGTATTACCAGAATAATGCCATCACCAGAGCCCTGGAAGCGGTCGCAGAAAAGAAGGATAGGATTCTTTTGACTTTGGCCACTGGGACTGGCAAGACAGCCATAGCTTTTCAGATTGCATGGAAACTCTTTCATGCCAAGTGGAATCTCAAAAGAGACGGAGAGAGAAGTCCAAGGATTTTATTCCTGGCAGATCGAAATATACTAGCCGATCAGGCCTTCAATTCATTCAATGCTTTTGAAGAAGATGCTCTGGTGCGTATTGCTCCAGGCGAAATAAAGAAGAAAGGCAAAGTGCCTAAGAATGGAAATATCTTTTTTACCATTTTTCAGACCTTCATGGCGGGGGAGCCAACTGCGTCCACAGCGGATATTGAAGAGTTTCAGATAGCAGCAGAACCTGAGACTCCTTATGGGAATACAAGAGGCTATTTTGGCGAGTACCCAAAGGATTTTTTCGATTTCATTATCATAGATGAATGTCACCGAGGTGGAGCAAATGACGAAAGTTCCTGGCGAGACATACTGGAATATTTTTCCCCAGCGGTGCAGTTGGGGCTGACCGCTACACCAAAACGAGATGTAAACGGAGATACCTATGATTATTTCGGTGATCCTGTGTACATCTATTCTTTAAAAGAAGGCATCAATGATGGATTCTTAACACCTTTTAAAGTCAAGAAAATTGACACCACCATAGATGAGTACACCTACACGGGAGATGATGATATTGAAAGTGAGGGAGAAATAGAAATAGGCACGAAGTTCACCGAAGAACAAATCAATAAAGTCATAGAGATTAAGGCACGTGAAGAGTACCGAGTAAAGCTCTTCCTTGACATGATAGACCAAACCCAAAAAACACTGGTCTTTTGCGCCACACAAATACATGCTGCTGCCATTCGTGATTTGATCAACCAACGCACCAAGAGCAAAAACACCAATTACTGCCACCGTGTAACGGCAGATGATGGAAAAATTGGGGAAAACCATTTGCGTGATTTTCAAGACAATGAAAAGAGCATTCCAACCATACTCACGACTTCACAAAAGTTAAGTACAGGAGTGGATGCTCCCGAAATACGAAACATTGTATTGATGCGACCGGTCAAGTCCATGGTGGAGTTTAAACAAATTGTGGGTAGAGGCACCAGATTGTTTGATGGCAAGGATTATTTCACCGTATTTGATTTTGTAAACGCCCACGAACACTTCAATGACGATGAATGGGATGGTGAACCATTGGCTCCTGAGCCACCAACAGGAGGAGAACATCCAACCTGCAAGAGGTGTGGTCAAACGCCATGCGTTTGCGAAAAATCAGAACCCGAATCTTGTCCCGAATGTGGCAATGATCCGTGTGTTTGCGACACGCCACCGAGGAAGATGATTAAGGTGAAATTGTCAGATGGCAATGAACGTGAATTAGATTCCATGGTAAAAACTTCATTTTGGAGTACATCTGGGAAGCCGATTTCAGGCCCTGAATTTATGAAGCAATTATTTGGGGACTTACCCGACTTCTTTCAAAGTGAAGAAAAGTTACGCAAGATATGGAGCTTGCCAGGTACTCGCAAGAAGCTGCTAACCGAACTGGAAGAAAAGGGATACACGAATGCTCAGCTAGAGGATTTGAGAAAACTGGTTCATGGTGAAGACAGTGATTTGTTTGATGTGTTGAGTTATGTGGCCTATCATGCGGAACTGGTGCCAAGACTAGAACGTGCTGAAAAAGCCAAAATCCAATTGGGAGACTACAACCCTAAACAGCAAGACTTTCTGAATTTTGTGCTAGACCAATACGTGAAAGAGGGTGTGGATGAGCTCGATGACTCCAAACTACCCGAACTGCTTGAGTTGAAGTATCATGCCATAGCAGACGCTAAACAAGTTCTTGGAGACATTAAATCTATAAGAGAGTCTTTCATAGGATTTCAGGCCCATTTATATCAAGAAAAGACAGGGTAATGGTTCTGAAATGGGAATCATCAAAATAGAAGTGCGAATGACTTCCAGTGCCCCATCCAGTAAACCCTGTAGCCTTACAAATGAATCACCTCATCATAGGCAGCAGCAGCAGCTTCCATCACTGCCTCGCTCATGGTAGGGTGTGGGTGTACTGACTTGATGATCTCATGCCCAGTTGTTTCTAGTTTTCTTGCCACAACTGCCTCGGCGATCATTTCCGTGACATTCGCGCCAATCATGTGTGCGCCTAGCCATTCGCCATATTTGGCGTCAAAAATCACTTTCACGAAACCGTCAGAAACACCAGCGGCTTTGGCTTTGCCACTTGCAGTAAAGGGGAACTTTCCAACCTTGATTTCATAGCCCGCTTCTTTCGCAGCTTTCTCCGTGTAACCGACAGAAGCAACTTCGGGCGAACAATAGGTACATCCCGGGATGTTGTTGTAGTTCATTGGCTCCACGTTCATGCCCTTGATTTTCTCTACACAAATGATTCCTTCAGCGGAGGCGACATGTGCCAACGCCTGACCTTTTACAATGTCACCTATGGCATACACACCATCAATAGTGGTTTTATAGTAATCATCCACAAGGACTTTATCCCGTTCGGTTTTTACACCAACCTCTTCGAGTCCAAGGTTTTCAATGTTCGTCGACACGCCCACAGCAGATAATACAATATCACAGTCGATGACTTCTTCGCCTTTCTTAGTTTTCACGGTCACCTTACATCCGGCTCCTTTTGTATCTACCTTGGTCACTTCTGAGCTGGTCATGATCTTCATGCCCGACTTTTTGAATGTACGAGCCAGCTGCTTGCTCACATCTTCGTCTTCTACAGGGACGATGTTGTCCAGAAATTCAACAACGGTCACTTCTGTGCCAATGCTTTTGTAGAAATAGGCGAACTCTACACCGATCGCACCTGACCCAACTACCACCATTTTCTTTGGTTGCTTTGGTAGCACCATGGCTTCTCTATAGCCAATGATTTTCTTTCCATCAATTGGAAGATTGGGAAGCTCTTTGGATCGTGCACCTGTGGCTAGGATAATATGGCTGGCTTCATACACACTTACTTTTCCCTGGTCATCTTTCACCTCAACCTTCTTTCCTTTCTTCAAAGTCCCATATCCTGCTATGTGATCAATTTTGTTTTTCTTGAAAAGGAACTGGATTCCTTTGCTCATGCCCGCTGCTACCTCTCGACTTCTGCCAACCATTGCTTTGAAATCAGCTTTGGCGTCTTTCACTTCAATGCCGTAATCACCGGCATGATTGATATAATCAAATACTTGGGCGCTTTTGAGCAGTGCTTTGGTGGGGATACATCCCCAGTTTAGGCAGATGCCGCCAAGTTCGGAACGCTCCACAACGCCCACTTTCATGCCGAGTTGAGATGCTCTGATTGCAGCCACATATCCACCGGGTCCGCTACCGATTACGATTAGATCATATTTTGATGCCATGCTATTTTTCTGTTTTGCGAGCCGCAAAGATAAGTCGAGTTTGGGAGTGAATTTAAAATTTGAGCAACCATTCGCTATTATTTCTATTATTTTAGCCAGCCAATAATAGAACCTAGAAATATGAAATTACTGGAAGGAAAAGTTGCGCTTATTACGGGGGCTTCTAAAGGAATTGGCAGAGCAGTTGCGCATCGGTTCGCAGAACAAGGAGCAAACGTCGCATTCACTTATTTGTCAAGTGTAGAGAAAGGCGAGGCACTCGTCAGCGAATTGGAGGCCAAAGGTGTCAAAGCCAAGGGCTATCGTTCGGATGCTTCCAACTTTGAAGCCGCGCAGCAATTGATAGCTGATGTAGTTGCAGATTTTGGGACGATGGATGTACTGGTAAATAATGCCGGAATCACTCGAGACAATTTGCTGATGCGCATGAGCGAAGAGCATTGGGATGAAATTATGAACATCAATCTTAAATCATGCTTTAATACGGTGAAGGCTTCTTTTAGGACTTTTATGAAACAGCGGTCGGGATCGATCATAAATATGTCGTCTGTTGTAGGAGTGAAGGGCAATGCAGGGCAAGCCAATTATGCAGCTTCTAAAGCGGGAGTTATCGGCTTTTCAAAATCTGTGGCATTGGAGCTTGGCTCAAGAAATATTCGTTGCAATGTGATTGCGCCTGGTTTTATCGAAACCGAAATGACTGATGCGCTTGATGAAACAGTGGTGCAAGGTTGGAGAGAAGCTATTCCGTTGAAACGAGGCGGGCAACCTGAGGATGTCGCGGATGCTTGCGTATTCCTTGCTTCGGATATGTCCACATACATCACAGGGCAGACCATTCAGGTAGATGGGGGAATGCTTACGTAATTTTGATCAACTCTTCAAACAAAGAACCGTTGAAGTCAGACGGTTCTTTTGTCTATGGATAACAATTTTCTAGAATTTAGTTTACCACTTTGGTGGGTTCTCCCAGCACTGCTCCTGGCAATTGGGTTGGCTTTTTTGCTATATCAGAAACAGGGGATGCCGTGGAGCAAAAACCAAAACCTGATGCTTGGAGTACTGCGATTTTTTTCGATACTTCTGGTACTTCTTCTGTTTTTGAATCCATTTATTCGTCAGATTTTTAATCAAGTCGAGCGACCACTTGTGGTGATTGGTGTGGATAATTCCAGCTCTATTGCCTCCGTGCATGATGAAAATTCTCAACGACGAATTGCTCGCTCATTGAATGACTCGAAACAAGAACTGGAAGATGCCAAGGATTATCGCGTCGAAATCATTTCCCTTCAGGGAAAAAAGGATTCGCTGAAATTTGATGAAGCGGCTACAGATTATTCTGCTTTCTTTCGACTAGTTGAGGATGAATTTGCGAGTAGAAATCTAGCGAGCGTCGTACTTGCCACCGATGGAATTTTCAATCGCGGATCATCGCCGGCTTATCGACCATATACTTATCCTTTGTTCACTTTGGGGCTGGGCGATACCATTCCGCAGCGCGATGTTGTGATCGCAGAAGTCCGCAACAATGCCGTGGCTTATAGTGGAAACGAATTCCCCATCCGGGTGAAAGTGTCAGGAGAAGGATATGTAGATAGGCCAATAGAGGTGAAAGTGACCGATCGAGGGGAAATTCTGGACGTAAGGAATTCCACTATTTCCGAGGTGGAAAATGAATTCACTTTTTTTCTAACTGCGGATGAATCAGGGTTAAAGCATTATACTGTTTCTGTTACCGAGTACGAGGGAGAAGTGACCCTTGTCAACAACAAACGAGAGATTTTTATCGAGGTACTTGAAAGCAAGAAGCAAGTCTTGATAGCTGCAGACTCACCTCATCCGGATATCCGAGCCATTAGAAGTGTGCTGGAAGAAACAGGAAATTACGATGTGACCGTGTACATCGAGCGGATGAATGATCGGCCTGAAAATAAGAAATTTGATGTTCAGATTTTGATGGATGGTGTTGCGGCCATTGAAGGTTCTACTTCGGGAATTTGGATCATAAATTCCAGCTTTCTGGGTGATGATGTGGCGGCCATACCCTTCTTGAATATTGTGGCGAATGGCCAACCTGATGGTGTTGTACCTTCGTACAATTCAAATTTCAGCAAGTTTAAACTCTCGCAAGAGACTGAACGACTAGGGAACTATCCGCCAATTTCTGTGCCCTTCGGGGATTACAATTTATCAGGGCCGTTTGAGGTGCTTTTTTATCAGCAGGTTGGAAGCGTAGTAACCCAGAAACCCTTAATTGCTGTGTTCGACAATGGCAATCAAAGACAGGCGGTCACCGCCGGGCAAGGTGTCTGGCAGTGGAGACTTCAAGAGGCAGCCACCAATGATGATTCGAAGTTGTTTTCCGAAATAGTACAAAAATTGGTGCAATACCTGAGTATCAATGAGAGCAAAAAGCAATTCAGAGTGACCAAAGGATTGGACACCTTTACGGATGGAGAAGTGGTGTATTTTGACGTGGAAATTTTCGATGACATTTTTCTATCACTAGAAGGACAACCGTATTCTCTAGAGATTGAATCTGAAGACGAATCTACCGAGCGTTTTGACTTTGTATTTGGGTCAGAAAATAAAATAGCAAGAACAACTTCGTTTCCTTCTGGTACGTATTCCTTCGTTGCTCGGACACAGGTAGGGGATAAATCATTTACTGAACGAGGGGAATTTATGGTCAATGCCTTGCAGTTGGAACAATTACAACTTACGGCCAATCACGACTTACTCAAGCAAATGGCGACCAAGTCAGGTGGAGCGTATTTCCACCTCTCTCAGATGGAGGCGTTACAAAATCAACTTCTGAATACCGACTATAAAGGTATTATTCATTCAGATGCGGATCGTTCACCTTTGATCAACTCCATTTGGGTGATGCTACTAATTGCCGGGCTATTCAGCGCCGAGTGGGGACTTAGGAAGTTTTGGGGAGGGTATTGATTGATTTGAAAATTGGTTAATGTGTCCGTTTGAAAATGAATAGAAATTGCAGATGAGAGCCACTAGAAACCAGCACATCACCAAATCGAATCTCGGTTTTATTTTCCATACGTCTTCTCCATTTCTTCTAAGGAAGCGATCATCAATTCCTTCAATACATCTCGATCCACATCGTCTAGTTTTTTGATATAGAAGCAGGATTTTCCGTTTTTGTACTTGCCAATTTTTTCGAGCAATTCAGGGTGTCGTTCCACACCAGCCATCAGATAGAGGGTGAGGTTCTGCTTCCTTGGTGAGAAAGCAATCCGCATCCAATCACCCTCACGGCCGCTGGCATATTTGTAATGGTACGTGCCATAGCCAATGATCGATTTCCCCCACATTTTGGGTTGCTCTCCAGAGACTTCCTCCATCATATTCATGATTTCGTAGCAATCGTCTCGTTTCTGCTCCTCTTCAATAGTCGCTAGAAAATCCAGCACACTATCATCGCTCGGTGTAGTTTTTAGTTCGGCCATGATTTTATTTTAATTGAAAATTAACAAATAATATCGACTACCCGAACCTGGCTTTTGCTTGTTTCTTCATCACAATTATTCCAATGATCGTTGTGAGTACGGATGCTGAAACTACCGCCAGCCAAAAGAATTTGAAATCAAATAATCTCGTTCCTACTTCTGCCCAAAAGGCGGCATACAAGCCAATCACGGAACCGCCCATGAAGTAATAATGCCGCTTCAACCACTCGTTATTTTCCCTTCTTAGTGCAGGAATGATTCCCGCAAGTACACAGGCCAGACTCATCACAGCTGCAAAATGAAATGGGCCAAATGTCCCGAATGTGTGCATCCAGAAAGAGGTGCCATTTAGCAAAATCATGGACACCACGTAAGCATAGCCGATTCGCTTGTGGGAAGCTGTTCCTTTTGGTCTCAGCAGCACAAGGCTGCCCAGAAGCATCGCCAAGATTGCGATCATTGTATGGATTAGTCCGAGATTGGAATGAAACCAAGTTTCATATTCAAATACCATCATTGTTTTTTGGTCAATGTGAATTCAATAAAGGGATACCATGCATTTCCATCTGGAGAAAATTCGCCTTTCTCTGTCCATATATCGCCTTCAAAGATTAGTTGATATTTAATCGTCCCACCCGGTACAGCAAACCACCACTTGATTTCATTTTCAGAAACGAGGACCAATTCAGCATTGGTTTGCTGCCCATTTTCTAACATGGCTAGCATGGAATACTTTTCCTCTTTTGTGTCGTATGAAATGATTCCGAGGGCATTGTGAATGGGTTTGCTGTCCGTATCCCAACCCTGCCCATGAATGACCAACACAGCTCCGTTCAGCTCCATTTCAATTTTCTCTGTTTGAGTAAATTCAGAGCGAGTCCTGTCTTGATTCATCATCCATCCACCCCCCGACCACTCACCAAGCATAAAACTGAGTTGCTTTATTTTTTCCTTGTTGATGTTTTTTTCTGGTTGTGCGAAACAAAGTGTCGCTACAGAGACCCCAGCTATCACTAGAATTAGTTTGATAGTATTTTTCATTGCAAAATAGTTTGTTTTATAAACTTAAGTAAGAAAAAATTTTATTCGATGTAACCTTTCAAGACGGTGACATAATCTTCGAAAGCTTTGATGCCAAGTTTTGTGATGCTACAGGTGGTCAATGGTCGCTTTCCTTTGAACGACTTGGTCACGCTGATGTATCCCGCTGTTGAGAGCTTATCCAATTGCACACTTAGGTTGCCAGCGGTTGAAGCTGTCTTCTCCCGAATAAATACGAACTCTGCTGAGTCTACGCCAATCAAAAGGGACATTATTGCCAGTCTAAGCTGCGAGTGCAGTAAAGGATCGAGTCGTTGAAAATCAGGCATTTTCAGCTTTCTTTAATAGGTATCCAGGAATCAAATAACCCGCAAATATACCAATGGCGCCAACAAGATATTGGTCTGTAATGGGCAATGAAAAAGCAATCACGCTTGAAGCCCAAAGTGCAGCTCCGCCCAGTATCAATGGCTTAAATCGTAGCATAAATCCAGATATGATCGTGCCAAGTCCTGAGAAGAGTAAGATGATGGCATTTACGTTGGTATTTACATCTCCTATAAAAAAGAGAATGGTAAGGACACACACAGCGACGGAGATCCACAGCATTCCGTATAGTCGATCCAGATGACTCTTGATTCTTGCAGTACGAGCCTGGCGAGCCCCATAGATACCCGAGATAATTCCTGCCGGAATGGTAATCAGCCATACAATGTAGGGTGCCTCGTACAAATCGTATTTGCTCAGAATGTAATGCCCGAGGTTGGCGAGCATCACCACCCATCCCCAAAGGAGAAAGTAGAAACTTCCACCCTTGGCGATGTTTCTTTTGGCCTGGCCGATCATATGCATGATCAAGTCCAGGCTTTCATCTTTTGTTAGTTCTTTGTCACTCATAATTATTGGTTTATGATTTCTTTGTACGGTGTAAATATAAATAAGTTTATATTATAAACTAATGGTTTATAAAAAGGGACTCGAATTAGAGTCCTTTTTGTGTTTAGTTTTTCTTTCTTTTTTGGAAAAGAACCTTTTTCTCAGTTCCGTCCATCCTCATGCCTCGTGATTTGGTCTTGTCCACATTTACCTTTGTGTTTCGTTTCTCTTTTACATTAAGGCGAACCTTTGCGTAGGACATAAGCTCCCATTCTAATCCTATAAAATCGATTTTTTTATCCTCCTTAACTATCAATTCGTAGTATTCATTCGTATCTCCACCCACTCCCTTCGTTTTCACGAAATTCAAAAGTTCATCAGCATCTTGTCCAAATCGCATGGTCAAAATCGTCTGATCTTCAGATTCGGACTCAAACTTGCAACTTGCCTTATCAGCTAATTCGTAATATTCATATGCTTTACCATTTTCAAAAGCCACCCGACCTTTAAGGTTAGGTGCACCGTCCTTTTTGGGAGGCAACACCCGTCTCATCCTGATTGGACTGGATATGTAGAATAGAACTGTGTTGAGTCCAAAACCTTGATACTCATATTCAAATCTCTTATTGGCGGTGAAAGACCTCTCCTTTGATCCGATTATCTGGCTATGCGCTGAGACACCCATTCCTACTAAAATGACAGTTATAATTAGATTTTTCATTTTCATTAGCGAGTTGATTAAATGCCTAAAGTAATGATTTATTGATCTAAGCACAAGAATAATGTTCTTCTAATCGCAGTTTTTCAACCAGCGGTCCACATCTTTCACACCTGATATTCCGGTGGAATTACCCCATGAATTTGTGATATATGTCAGAATCTCAGCAATCTCCAAAGGAGTTAATTGAGCGAGCCCGGGCATCATCTGGCTATACGATTTTCCATTTACGGTTATATTTTCCACCAGACCATTTCGGATAATGCATGCTGCCCGTGGAAGGTTTTCCAACAAGTAGTCAGATTCCTTAAGCGGAGGATAGAGTGAGGCCAATCCCTTGCCTGAATCTTGATGACAAGCGGAACAGTGTTTGGTATAGAGCCCCTTTCCCTGAACTATGTACTGTTCCAGTTTAATGGTGGCCTGGCGATCCATTTTTGGTAAGTCTTTCGAATCGGATTTCGATCGACCACACGCGACGATCAAAGCGATCATCGAAACGCAAAACACCCTATTCATATTCCTTCCTCAAAAGATCGATATCATTTAATAGGATATTGACTTGATCCGGCTCTGTGCCATCATAAACCCCGCGGATTCTTCTTTGCTTGTCCACGAGTAAAAATGCTCCGCTGTGAATATAACCACCTGGAGCGTCAGGGTCTTCATCTGCCATGACCAGATAAGTTTCGGCAAGGGAATAAATGCTGTCTTTTTCACCGGTGACGAAATGCCAAGTCGGGGTTTTCACTCCAAGGTTGAAGGCGAACTCCTTGAGCACTGCTACTGAGTCATAGTCCGGATCTATGGTGTGTGAGAGAATAGAAACATCTTTCGCACCTTCAATTTTTTCATAAACACGAAGTAACTGTGTCTTCATTTTTGGGCAGACGGTAGGGCAGGAGGTGAAAAAGAAATCGGCTATATAGATTTTGCCGTCCAATGTTTTATTTGTGACCACCGTGCTGTCTTGATTGACCAAACTAAAATCACCTACGGTATAGTAGACAGTATCTGTTTCTGTAAAGTCATGGTGTCCGTATATCGGAAGCCGATGATTGTTTTTCACGTCACCACACGATGCAAATAGTGCGCTTACACCAATAAGTAAAAAATACCTCATTTGTCTCTGAATTTTTTGTACAATCGGATGCCGATCCCTAAAAGCAGTGCGAAAATAATCAACCCTAGCGTGCCATATAACCAGTCTACAGCATTTTTCAGTACGATGAGAAAAACGATGGAAACCAAAAATAAAGTGGCCACTTCGTTCCACATCCGCAACTGACCAGATGACATCCATTTGTTCCCCTGTTGGAGGATCGCATATTGCTTGTGGCAAACAATCTGATACGTGTATAGCAGGACGATCAATACTATTTTTACCTGCATGAAGGGCATTTGAAGCAGGTATGGCTGTGACCACAAAAGGCTGATCCCCAAAATAAGTGTGAGAATTGCGGACGGCCAGGTGATACCCAGCCACAGTCGCCTAGCCATTAGAGTCAACTGGGGAAATAGAATTTCTCGTTCTTTAGCTGGTTTGTCCAGTGCCTCGGTTTGATAAATAAATAGCCGAACAACATAGAAAAGGCCAGAAAACCAAGTCACCATAAAAATGATATGCAAGGCTTTCAGCGTCAGGTAGTCCATTGGTCAGGAACTATTTAAAAGGTAAATTTGTAACAGCAGGCAAATGTGTGGCGCAATGCCCAGCAATTCAAACGTTGACCGAAATAAGTGAAACCCCATTGTTGAATGAATGACCAAAGTAATTTGTGGTATTTTGAAGAAAGTGATCTCTTTGAAATTCTCTGCCCTAGAAAATCTCCAGGAATGGAAGACGCACATGCTCCAGCTATTTATAAGAAAGACGACTTCATTTATTTCCCCGAAGAAGCCTCCAAGCAGATTTATATGATATCGAATGGGCGTGTGAAGATTGGCACCTACTCAGAGGAGAAAAAGGAAATTGTGAAGGCTATTCTTACCCGAGGAGAGGTTTTCGGAGAACTAGCCTTGGCTGGAGAGGTGACCAGAACGGATTTTGCTCAAGCGATGGACAATGACACCCGCATTTGTTCCATGACAATAGACAATCTCAAAGATCTGATGAAGGATAATCAGGAGCTGAATTTTAAGATTTTGAGAATTGTGGGGTGGAGATTGCGAAAGATGGAAACTAAAATCGAATCATTGGTTTTCAAAGATGCGCGCACCCGTATCGTTGATTTTTTGAGAGAAACAGCCTTGGAGAAAGGGCAGAAGGTAGGGTTCGAAATGATGATCAAAAATCATCTAACGCATAAAGACATTGCAAGCCTCACGGGCACGTCCCGACAGACAGTCACGACAGTAATGAATGATCTGAGAGAGCAGAATCTCATCAACTTTGATAGACGAAGAATCTTGATCAGGGATATGGAGAAATTGAAGTGAAAGAACATTAATCAATAGGGAAAGAGAAAAGCAACACCCAGTTTAGAAACGTAGCGGAATAAAAAAGGCCAGTGTTGATTTTCAAGACTGGCCTTTTAGTATCAATTATTTTCACTTAGAAGCCTTCAATTTTACGTTTAGCTGTAGGATATTTCTCAACTCCAAAGAAGTCATCAGGTGTCCTTCCAATTTTGCAGCTATATTCCTTAAGAACAAGGAACACAGATTAACGATTTCAGAATCAAATCATCATTCATAAGTCGTCAATCCTTGTTCGATATTTGTTTCTTTTTTGTCACAAAAAATGGAGATATGTTCAAGATGAAATTGAGGCTATTAAGGAGTCAGGCTTTAGCCATACCCCCTCATCCTATAGCAGTAATCTAATATCCTATCTTGTAAACCTAAAGGTTACGCGCAAAATCCCCTGAGCCTCCAGAGGATACAAAAGACACCCGCTTGCTCCATCCATTCGTACTCACCAAACCCAACCTAACTCGTCCCTGCCTGTCCCGATTATCGGGAACCCTTTGGGATCACCAAATCATCTACCCCTTCGGGGTATTTTTGTACAAAACGGAAAAATTCTAACCGTTTTCTTTGAAAAGAGTCATTTTTTTTTTTTTTTTGCACTTGCGCTAGAACATAACGCACTGCGTTTTTCCTCCTTTTCTACAAATAGTTTTAAAGGGAATCCATAGCAATTAATGGAGTGATGCATTTGACTACATGCCAATCAAAACAAATGAACGACAACCAAAGGGTTATTTATAATTGTAAAAAACAACGTATCAATTATGAATAAGACAAACATCACACGACCATTTTTACTGCTCATTCTGCTTGGTTTAGTCATCTGTAATGTAACGGCGCAGAAAAAGAAAAGGAACGATACAATCAAAAGCTGGGAAGTGGGATCGGATCTACTTTGGTTGATTGATAAAAATCAACAGCCAGGGCAGAGCATTTTTGTCAGAACTAATTTTGTGACTGAGAAGAATAAGCTGCGTGCCTGGCGACTGAGGTTTGGACTTAATATGAGTTACCGAGATTCGACCAACATTGGCGACCCTCTGGATAATGAACTCAATGATATCTTCATCTTGGCCAGGGTAGGCTATGAATGGCAGTTTAAGGTAGAAGAAAATGCCTTGTTGTATTACGGGGTGGATTTGGGGTTTTCTTATAGCCGAATATATGAAAAGAGAATTTTGACGCTGCTCCCTCCTCCGGGAGTACTCTATCAGGATACGTTTACTACTTACACGCCAGAGGTCATTGGATTTATTGGCTGTAGATACAATCCCAGACCATGGGTATCGCTCTCGCTAGAAGCATCAATGCAGGTCGCTTATAGAATTCGTAGAAATCCTTTTAAAGCAACAAACCTAAATTTCCCCGATGATGAAGGAGATCATGGGCTTAGGAATGCTGAGGAACTAAAAATTAACCTGGTACCGATTACTTATCTAAATATTTCTTTTCACATTAACAGAAAATAGTCATGAAAAACAGATTTCTCTTACCCCGATAACTTTTCAGGTAGATGCCATAGTAGGAGCTACGAGCTATACGTGGACAAAACCACCGAACTGGAGCGGATCGAGTATCACCAACAGTATTACACTTACGCCAAGCGGAACAGATGAAGGAGCTATCACCGTAAAGGCCAATTCCGGACCATATACCTCTACATCCAGTAGTATTCCATTGAGCGTGGAAGTGTACGATTTGGAAAATAAGCCCGAAACCACCGGCCCCAGAATCCTCTGCACCACCGATCGAGGTACGTACACCCTCGACAATGTGCGGTAGGAGCAGATGTGAACTGGAACAAGTCCGACAATCTGGATATTGTGTCTGGTCAGGGGACAAATGCCCTCATTATAGTTCACAATAATAGCTTTGCCACCAGTACCGATAGCTGGGTGCAGGCCACCTATTCCAATGATTGTGGATACGAGACATTTGTTCAGACGCCTTTGTGGATAAGAACAACACCTAGAGCCAATAATATATCAATGCGCAGCGTGGGTAGCTATCAGCTTTACACAGATAGGTGGACAAATATTACAGGATATTATAATGGACTCAATGATGGACTCTCAAGGGGATCTCTATTTTGGGAATGGCGGGTGAGCAACAGTTCTTATCGACATACAGAAGGCGAATTTTACATAAATGTCAAACCAAATGTCAACTTCGATACCCAAATATACATTGCGGCCAGAGTCTGCAACGAATGCGGATGCAGTAGCTGGACTGGTGACTGGTTCGATGTTCGGTACAGATCATCTTCTGGTGGCGGTGGTAGAATCATTGAATACTAATCTTTCTTAGCCTTTTCTCCATTCATAAGGTCTTCGATTTCTGCCAGCAGAAATCGAAGACCTTCTTTTTTATATAGTGCGTTTGTGTTTTGTCCACCTCTCATACTTGTCAATCCACCATTTATTGAGAAGGTTAAACTTGGCGTTCCAGAAAAATATTTTTGCTCCTATTTGATTGCACTCAGGATCTCGCAAAAAACCCTGAGGCCACAAATTAACTGATACCAGTCCGCTAGATTAAGCTATGCGCTTTAGTGCAATTTAAGAACAAGGAACACAGATGAACGATTTCAGAATCAAATCATCATTCATAAATCAATGTCCTTTAGTTAAGCCACGAACGTCATCCTATGTTTGGAAGAAGGTAAAGTGAGGTTAAATAATTTAGCAGAAGAAAGGGAAAGGAAAAAGATAAAGTTCCGTCATTGATTCATAAATCGTCAATCCTTGTTCGATATTTGTTTCTTCTTTGTTACAAAAAAAACGGGAGATATGTTCAAGATGAAATTGAGGCTATCAAGCGGTCAGGCTTTAGCCATACCCCCTGACTTTGAGTTGAAACAAATACTATGGATTGAAAATCCATAGTATTTATCTATTCAATCAGTGATCCAATTAACTACTTAGAAGCTTTCAATTTGACGTTTAGTTTTATGTCATCGCTTATCGCCTTGTCAGCCAGATTGTCGAAGAATGAATTGGAGCCATAGCGCACATCGAATTTTGATCGATCAAAAATCAGCTCCGCTGTGGCCATTATACCATCACCTCTTTCCTGCATGAGTGCCGCAAAAGTGACCTCATTCGTGGTTTCTTTGATTGTAAGATCAGCGGTCACTTCGAGCGAGCCATTGTCACCTTTTTTAGAACTTTTTATTTTGAGCTTGGCCGTGGGGTATTTTTCAACTCCGAAGAAGTCATCAGACTTGAGGTGGCCTTCCAATTTTGTGACTCCATTGCTTTCGGTGATTGTGGTCATATCAATCACGAAATCTCCGCTCACAAGCACTCCCTTTTTTACTTTGAAAGTTCCCTCTGAAAATTGCAGAGTCCCTTTGTGGGAGTTTCCGACAATTTTTTCACCTTTCCATTCCAAAACGCTCTCATCCGCGCTGACTTGATACGTCTGAGCATAAGCTCCTGCACTGATGAGTAGTGCCAATACGATTACTGATAGTTTCATTGATTTTTATATTAAATGTATGTACATGTATTTTTTGTTCAAGGTCTCAACGGCCACATTAGAGGAAAGGTTCACTAATTTTGAAAAAAAATAAATATGATCCAACTTGGTAGCACTCTTCTCTCTGATGACATCAAAGAGGAGTCGTTTGTTTGTGACTTACAGAAATGCAAAGGGGCATGCTGTGTAGAGGGGCATTTGGGTGCGCCTTTGGAGTTTGACGAATTGGATCAGATCGAGGATGTGGTGGATAAGGTAAAGGAATATCTTTCTGCCGAGTCGATTGCTGTCTTAGAGAAGGAGGGTGGTTTTGTGCTCGATCATGAGGGTGATTTTTCTACGACAACTCTTGGTAGTCAGGAGTGTGCGTTTGCGTTCTATGATGACAATAGAATATTAAAGTGCAGCATCGAGCAGGCACACAAGGATGGAAAGACCGATTTTATCAAACCCATTTCCTGCCATTTGTACCCAATTCGATTGGGTGAAACGGCAATTTTCGAGACGGTCAATTATGACAAATGGCAAATTTGCTCGGCTGCTTGCGACTTGGGAAAAGAGTTGAAAGTGCCGGTTTACAAATTCTTAAAAACAGCCTTGATTAGAAAATTCGGACCAGATTGGTACGATGAACTGTGTAAATTGATAGAAGAATAACCATCTTACAGGTGTGATTAAAAAGCTAGAAATCATCTTCATTCTGTTCGTCCTTTACGCAACCGTTGCAAATGCTCAGAATATAAATCCCACAGATGATCAGGTGTATATTGAGCGCGAAATCATGGTGATTCGAATGACCATGTCAGCGGAAGACAAGGCTTTTTTACTTCATGAAGACAATAAATATAGTGAGGTATATGTGCCAGCAGATGTCACAATTAGTAACTCACAATTGGATGAAGAAGTACTAAATGTAGGTGTGCGATTACGTGGAAATTCGTCAAGAGGCCACTTGAAAAAAGCATTTAAAATTGACTTCAAGGAATTTGGAGGAGGAAAATTCCATGGCTACAAGAAGTTCAATCTAAAGCCTGATGTGAATGATCCTACACTCATACGTGAATTGCTTACCATGCATCTTTATCGACTGATGGAAGTGCCGGCTCAGCGAGTAACGCCTGTTCAATTATTTATGAATGAGGAATATATGGGGGCGTACCTGAATTTAGAGCAGATTGATGATGAGTTTGTGGATAGTCGATTTGGCCATGAGGATGGCTTCTTGTACAAGTGTGCTTGGGGTGCCACTTTGCAGGACAATGGTCAGGTTTTTAATACAAATCTTTTTGAGTCGAAGATTAACGAAGATACTGACACGCGCGCAGAGCTTGAGCAGTTTGTAAAAATTCTCAACAACACTTCAGATAAGGATTTTGTTGAGGAAATTGAGAAGGTATTCAGTGTGGACAGATATCTCAGGCAAATGGCGGTTGAGGCCTTGACGGGACATTGGGACGGATACAGCTATAATCAAAATAATTTTTATTTGTTCTATAACGAACAGACTGGGCTAGTAGAATTTCTTCCTTACGACACAGACAATACATGGGGGATCAGTTGGGGAAGTCGCGACTGGGCTACTCGCAATTTGGGTTCTTTTTATAGAGCAGGAAATCCTCGTCCGCTATCCTCCCGAATCCTTGACGTAGAGGCGTATAAAGACACCTATTTTGACTATTTGAGGTTTTTGTTCGAAAATTATTTCAATGAAGAATATCTGTATCCCATTTTTGATCATTACGAGGCATTGTTAGATGAACTCATACAAGCCGACACCTACTACAGTCTTGGTTTCGGGTTTAGCTACGAGGATTTCAAATCGTCCTATGATTTTGGCAAGATAGATCATGTCAAATATGGTCTGCGTGGTTTTTTGAAGACTCGTACTGAATATGGGCTTGAGGATTTGCCAACTATTCTTGGCGTGGAAGATTCTGGATATGCTCTTTTTCCCAATCCTTCGGATGAAAATCGGTTTTATCTCCAGGCATCAACTGCTGATCTTGAGGTTGAAGTCTATACTATTGATGGACGAAAATTGGCTACAGAAGTAAATAGAGCAGGATCAAAAAAAATGGAGGTGTCAATCAGGGGAGGGATACAGCCAGGAATTTACCTGATCAAAATCGATCAACAATTGGTGAAGTGGGTTAAAAAGTAATTTTGGCGATCACAATTGCTGCAAAAATTCCAAGTAAACTTTTCCTCTTTGTTCTGCGAAATAGTCCAATACCAGCATAAAAACGGATTGAGCCGTGAGGCCGATACCCACACCCATCCATATATTCTCTTTGGTGAACACTAGTGTGAGAATGATCCCAACGACAAGGAGGAAAATCTCAAAATACCGATAGTAAGCGAAGTTTTTCATCACCTCTTTCATTCGTGGGATTTCTGCTGATTCGATTTTACCTTCCTCTTGTTCAACAAAACTGGTCACGCGTTGTAAATCTTTTGGGCTTCTTAAATACACCGTGGTGCCTACCGTCAATTGAATGAGTGCAACAAGGATCAGGGGATACGCCAGACCCGTATAAAATGGGTGATCGAATTTGATAAGAAAATATACCGAGAGACCGATAGCCACCAACCCGACAAGGATGAACATCACGCTTTCTGAGCGCTCGGCTTTGAAATAATCTTCAATTGCAGTCATATCAAGGGGTTTATTGGTTAACCATTTTCACCATGTCATCACAATTTTTCCAGTCGTCTGTCCATTTTCTAACGCAGAGTGGGCTTGCGCAATTTCAGCTACAGGATACGATTCCCCTACAAGGGGATTGATTTTCCCCTCTTCGGCCCATTTCACCACGCCGGAAATACATGCGCTCAGCACGTCTGGCTGATGATCCCCAACATGGAGCATGTTCGCGCCAATGATCGATTTTGATTGCATAAGGAGAAAAAGTGGATGCGTGAAGCCCATGGAAAACAGCAAACCCAAATTGGCGAATATGCCACCACCCTGACCTGCTCGACTGGCGGCACCATAGGTAAAGACCGTACCCCCCTCAGTGATCAGTTTCATATCCTTCTTGAAGGAGCGGCCACCAACAGCATTGAAACTGGTGGTTATTTTCTTATCAGAAATCTTGTTGATTTCCTCAGCGTAATCATGGGTCTTATAATTGATGGGGTGGTCCACGCCATTGTCTCGGAGGTATTGAAATTTGGCCTCACTACTTGTTGTCCCAAAAATGATACAACCTTTTTGTTTGAGGATTTGTGTGAGGGCCGTGCCCACACCTCCTGCTGCAGAGTGTACCAGCACGGCATCACCTTCTCGTAAAAATGCTCTGTCCATAGCCATGTACCAGGCCGTGCCGTACTGCGTGGCAAGTGCTGCCGCTTTTCCTGCATCCATATCCCCGATTTCGGCAATGCCTGAAGCTTGAGTGGTTACAAATTCTGCATACCCTCCAAAGCGAGTAAATGCAGTGACTCGTTTGCCGATCCATGAAGAATCTACTCCATCCCCCACTTCTTCGACAGTTCCAACCGCTTCATATCCCAGCACACAGGGCAAAGGAGGTGCCTCTTTGTACAGACCCAGACGAGCCAACACATCGGCAAAGTTGAGCCCGAAAGCTTCAACACGAATGAGCACCTCGCCCTCTTGGGGTGAAGGTGTAGGCATTTCTATTTGTTGGAACGCCGCTTCTGCTTTGCCCGATTTTATGAGGGTTACTGTTTTCATTATAATCTGTCAGGTTGCTGAAATAAAAGGAATCTCCACAATAAACGTACTTCCTTTGCCTTCCTCACTCTCAAACGAAATTTCGCCCCCGAGCAGATCCACATATTTTTTCACAATGTGGAGTCCCAGACCTGTGCCTTGGATATTGGTCACATTGGCAGCTCGGAAAAATCGTGTGAAGAGGTTCTTCTGCTCCTTTTTAGGAATACCAATTCCATGATCGGTCACATCGATCTGTATCTTCGAATCAATAATTTTCCCATGAACAAGAATTTGTGCCCCTTCGCCTGAATATTTGCTCGCATTGGATACGAGGTTGTACAACAAATTTTTCAACAAGTGAGGATCTGTTTCTACTTGAGAGTACTCGCCGCAGGTGCAGTCTATTCGCTGATTCTTTTTGAGCGTTAGGCTCATTTCTTCAATGGTTTCGCCCAAAATTTCTCTCATGTTAACCTTGGATTTTTTCAAATAAACGGCCCCACTTTCCAGTTTTTCCATGCTGAGAAAATCGTTTAGAATACTAATCAGGTTTTTCACGCTATTGTTGATCCGCTCCACATGTTTTTTGCGTTTGGACTGCTGATCTGCTTCTGGATATTTATTGATAAGGTTTGCTGATGAAGCTATTGTGGTAAGAGGCGTTCGAAACTCGTGACTAGCCATGGAGACAAATCGAGATTTTAATTCGCTGAGCTCTTTTTCTTTTTCTAGTGATTTCAATATTTCTTTTTCAGCTTTTTTCACAGCTTGCAAGCTTTTCTGAAGAGCTTTTTCAGCCAATTTCCTCTCTTGAATTTGTGCCTGGAGTCCCATGTTCAGATGCTCCAGTTCCCTTGTTCGTCCTTTTACTTTTGATTCTAGCTCGGAGGTATATTCTTCTAGTTTTACGCGCTGATGTTCTAGCACTTGTTCATGTTTTTTTCTCAAAGAAATGTCCGTGATGAAGGCCACTACCAACGTCTGATCATCATGTTTCAAATAGCTCAAACTAATTTCAATCGGAAATGTGGAGTCATCTTTTCTTAAGCCTTCTAAGTCCAAACCCACGCCCATACTTCTAATGCCAGGTTTTTTTAAATAGGTTTCCCGATGGTTCACATGGGTTGAGCGTTTACTTTTTGGGATCAGCACTTCCATTTTTTTACCTTCCAGTTCTTTTTCAGTGTATCCAAACATTTTCTCAGCTCGGGGATTGAGTGCTTCTATATGACCCTTTTCGTTGAAGAACATGATCCCTTCTCCTGAGCTTTGGAAAAGTTTTTGGAGCAATTCCAATCCTGATTTTGATTGAAGAAATTCACTATTGGCTTGCATTGTGAAATAAGAGGTGTTTATTTGAATTATTTGGAATGATAAACCTAGACCAGACAAGCTGGAAATCACAAAGAACGAAGATAAAATCCAACGTGTACTCACTTATTGGGTGATTAAATTCAAAAAATAGGCTGACAGAAATCAGAAATGCTGGTTTTGCACTCTGTTATTTTTGAAGAATATTTTGCCAAAAATGTTCCAAACCATTCTCATTCCTTCTGATTTTACTCCCGCCGCATGGAAGGCCATGAATGTGGGGATAGAATTGGGCGAATCTCATACGTCTCATTTGACACTACTTCATATTTATCCCATCACCGCCAAGTTTTCAAAGCAGAAATTGGCCAGGGAGATCACGGACGAAGTGGACAGAATAAAAAGCAAAATGGAAAAGATGAGTGACGAAATTTCCAACGAACGAGGATTGAAAATTTCCACCATCGTATTGTCTGGAAACGTCGAAGATCAACTTCTTACCTTTGTCAAGGAGCATCAGTTCGATTTGGTGATCATGGGAGTGAATAGCAACGGCGAAAATGATACGCCGGGTAGCCATACATTGAAGATCATTGAGGAAAGTTCCGCACCTTTGCTGATCGTTCCAAATAGCTACTCTGTTGACGAGTGAAACCAAAATAGATACTAAAGTTCTGTGCCATCATTGCGAAGATCCTTGCGATGATGCGTCCATTCATCTTGACGATTGCATTTTTTGTTGTTACGGTTGTAAGGCTGTGTTTGAATTGCTGGAAGGAGCAAATCTGAGTACGTATTATCACGAAACGTCTGAACAAAATAAATCTATTTCCAACCTGAAATCGGAAAGGAAGTATGCCTTTCTGGATGATGAAAAAGTACAAGCACAGGTACTGAAATATCACGATGAGCAGCTTGCGGTCATGAAGTTTGACCTTCCGGGCATTCACTGCAGTTCATGTATTTTCTTATTGGAGCATCTACCCAAACTCCATTCTTCAATCATTCGCTCCGAAGTTCATTTTATCCGAAAGGAAATCACAATCACTTTTCGAGATCAAGAAAAATCGTTGAAGGCTATTGCCGTCCTTCTGTCACAGCTGGGCTATCCACCAGAGATCCATTTGGATGCGGCGGATCAGACCAAGAAGCATGTGGGGAAAAATCAGATTGGAATGAAGATAGCCGTGGCTGGGTTTTGCTTTGGAAATGCCATGCTAATGAGCTTGCCAGAGTATTTCGACACCAATTTTTTACTCACCGATCGATTCAGGGGATTGTTCCGATGGATCAGTTTGTCCATGGCCTTTCCCGTCGTTTTTTATTCAGGTCGAGATTATTTTGTTAGCGCGTGGAAGGGACTGAGGTTTGGGAATGTCCATATCGATGTGCCGGTGGCGTTGGGGATTGCGACACTTTTTGGACGCAGCATTTTTGAGATTGTCACCCAGACAGGTTCTGGGTATGTGGATTCGTTGGCCGGGTTGGTATTCTTTCTCCTAATCGGAAAATGGTACCAGAGCAAGACGTATCAGGCTTTATCATTCGAGCGAGATTATACCTCTTATTTCCCCGTTTCGGTCACTTGCGTGAAGGACGGTGAAGAATCAAATAAACTACTCCGAGACCTTGAAAAAGAGGATGTTGTGGTCATTCATACTGACGAACTTATTCCCGCTGACGGAGAAGTTCTAGAAGGGAATGCCACCATTGATTATAGTTTTGTGACAGGCGAGTCCGCGCCCGTGGAAAAGAGGGTCGGTGATCGCGTATTTGGCGGAGGAAGACAAAAAGGCGGGCAACTGAGCATTAGCTTAAGCCAATCGGTGAACAATAGCGAGCTTACTCAACTCTGGAATCGAGTGCAGGAAAGTGACGAGGGGATTTTCAAAACCCTCATTGACCAGATCAGTAAATATTTCACTGCGGCCGTGATCTTGATTGCCGTAGGGACCGGGATTTATTGGCAACTGACGAGTCCCGATGTTATCTGGAATTCCGTGACCGCCGTACTCATCGTGGCTTGCCCTTGTGCTCTTGCCCTGACGCTACCATTTGCCCATGGACATGCGATGCGCATTTTGGGCGAGCAGGGGCTCTACTTGAAAAATGCCAACGTGGTGGAGACTATGTCAAAAATCAAAACCATCATTTTTGATAAGACAGGTACCTTGACTTCTAATGCGTCCGAGGAGGTGAGATTTGTTGGAGACCCCCTCGCAGAGGAGGAACAAATTCAAATCAAATCTGTATTATCAAATTCTGCTCATCCATTGAGCAGGCTTGTTATCGAATCGATTCGAGCTGAAGGTAAGAGTGCCTTTTCTTCGTACAAAGAGGTGCTGGGTCAGGGAATGAAAGCCTCAATTGGCGGGACAGAAATCAAGGCTGGTTCCGCGGAATGGGTGGGTGCTGAAATAGAGAATTCGGTCAATGAATCACGCGTATATATTCAAATGGATGATGAACTGCGTGGATATTTTGCGTGCCAGGCAACCTACAAAAATGGAGCAATGGAAATGCTGACATCTTTGAAAGATGAGTTTTCAATGCATCTACTCTCTGGTGACAATGATTCTGAAAGAGAGCGACTAGCCCCATACTTTGACCATTTGTCTTTCAATCAAAAACCCGTTGACAAAAGGAATTACTTGTCTGAAATATCAGAACCAAAAATGATGATTGGAGATGGCCTAAATGATGCCGGAGCTTTGCAGGTAGCAGATGTTGGCATGGCCGTTTCAGAAGATATTCATCGATTCTCTCCAGCATGTGACAGTATCATCAGCTCAAAGAGTCTGACCAAGCTCAGGGAGATTTTGCGTTTTTCTAAAAGTGTGAGAACCGTCATCATCCTAGCCATGATTATCTCGCTGCTCTACAATGTGGTCGGGCTGACCTTTGCCGTAACCGGACAATTGACTCCTTTGGTATCCGCCATCCTTATGCCGGTTAGCTCCATCACGGTTGTTGGATTTGTGACGTTCGTGGTAGGGTGGAAGGGGAGGCTTTTACAATAAATTCATAGCCCCGATATTGTCGTAAACCACGATCAGACTGTCCCTGTTGATGCCTAGTTTCCTAACTTCATTTTCAAATGTCTTTAAGCATAGTATGAGGAAGGTCGCTTCCTTGATCAGAGAAGGCATGATCGGTCAAAAAAACGAGCGGTTGGGATTTGGATATTGGCCAAAGGATTGTGGCTTGATTTGGATTTTGGTAGGCTAGCATCCGGAATAATGAGGGTGGGATCATTAAGATGCGCGGCTAGCCAATCGATTGTAACTAATGATGGAAGTCTCGAAGAAATCATTTGTTCATGATTAATTGTCGTATCTGAAGTAGCGTTGGCAGTCTGGATAATTGATTGATTCACTGTTATTATTCAGATAGTTGATAAGCGCTTCTGCAGTTGTGAATGGTTTGGTGACTCCACCTGAAGGGAAGTAATCATCATTTACAGCTGCGATATAATCATTGATCCCAATCGTTATATTTTCATTGCTGGCGAGTGCTTCACCCTCCAAATTTTTGATAAGAATGGATTGCCCCTCTTGCTGAATTTCCATTCCTGAATAATATAATCCCTGGCCGTTTTTGAGGAAAGAGACCACATCAGCAACACTCATCGTATAGCTTATGCTGCCATTGTTGAAGGGATCAATTTCATAAATTTCTCTAACCAAAATATCTCCTTCATCAAGTGAGTTGCGTATTCCACCAGTATTCTGGAAGGTGAGATTTACGTTCATTTCGCTTCTCAGGGCATCTGTGTAGAAACAGCCAACATTTGATTTGCCATGATACCTGTCCGAATAGCCAATCACATCGTCCAATCCCGATTGGTCATTGTAGGTGTTGATTTTTTGTTGGACTGTTTCGTCAATTTCAGAGTAACTGTTCAGGTTGATTAGCTCATACTCATATTCTTGAATGGTTTTATCTTCAATTACCAAGCGTACTCGTCCAAGATTATTTAGATAAGAACCTGTCTGGAAGATGGGGATTCCATTGGACTCATCTTCCACAACTTGATGAGAATGGCCACCAAGGATCATATCAAAAAATGAGTAGTCTTCAGCGAGTTGGAAATCCCTTCCCGTGCCAATATGAGTGAGGGCGATGAGTACGTCTGCATCTTCTTCAAGCTTCACATTTGCATAGTCTTGCACAATGTCCTGATGTCGTTGGAAGGTTAGGTTTTGTACGCGCCAAGGGTGAGTCGATGGGATGATGTCACCCTCTTTGCCATTGGTTTCCACCAATCCTAAAAAGGCGATTTTCAAATCACCGGCATTCAATACTTTGACTGATGCGGTCTGAGGAATCACGGAGGCACTCATGTCCACGTTCGCACATACCCAATCAAAGTTGGATTGATTCATACGATCTCTCAGAATTTCTTCGCCATAGTCGAATTCATGATTGCCGAGCAGGGCTATGTCGAATCCTACGTCATTCATTAGGTCAATCATCGGATATCCCTTTTGTGCATGATTATCTACTACAGGATTGCCAGAAAACATATCGCCACTTGCTGTCAAAAGAACAGGATTAATCAATTTTTCTTGATCCACGATATGTTTGATCTTGGAGAAATTTTCTAGCTGGCCATGCTGATCATTGATGAAGAAAATGGTAACCGATAATTCTGATTCGGTGTTGCCCTGAATTTTAATTGGATCAGTAGTCGAACAAGACCAAAAAATTGAGAGAAGAATGAGGAGATAGGAATGACGTTTCATACGGAATCCATTGGATTATTAAAGATAATCAATTTCAGATGCAGAATCTAGCGTGTTCACCAAATCTGTCCTCTGTGAAATTTGATAAGAATGTGTGTAACCCTGTGCATAAGCGGTGTATAACCAGGGTATAACTAAGTTTGTAACTTGTTGATAACTAGGTATATAAAAAGTTTGGAGATACAAATTTCTACTCTACTTTAGTAAAACCAAAGGAAAGATACGAAGCTGAAACGTAAGTTTCCAACTGGATGAAAGGAAGTTGAAGTAAACTTCGGTTTGCATTGACGAAGCTCAGAAAGTTGTTGTGAGGAACGGGTCTTGGGGCAACTCAAGAAAACGCCATACAAGGAGTCCGAACTATATTTTGGAATGTTGCAAGAGCCACGGTTGTTGTACCATTATGAGGGTGAAATTTCAGCAATGAAGTCTCACCCTTTTTGTTTTGGGTCTTCACTAAGGATCAAGGGATCAAGCAATAAACCTGTGGGGTAATAGGACTATGCATAGATTTTGATAGGCGATATGGGAGTCACAAAAAAACCACAAAAATAGATCAGGCTAATTTCTCAAGCGGCTAAACAAACCCGTATGCCCACCAAATGAGTACGAACTGAAAAGGCAGTCTTATCGCTAGAACTGCCACCACCTTCTTTTTCCGATACCCCTTCATGAAGTGATAGATGTTGGCAGGGAACACGGCGATCAGGAGAGCAATGATGCCCCATGCTGCCAGGCTCTGATACCCAGGAAACAATAGCATTATTCCCAAACCAACCTCCAGGAGTCCAGTCCCCCAATTGATCATTTTTGGAAAAGGGAGAAAAGGCGGGATAATTTTTAAATAAAATTTGGGTTGAGCAAAATGATTGATTCCCGCAAGGACATATAATCCGGACATTAACCAAAGGTTGAATGATTCTAGTGTCATGGCTCGAAAATAAGCAATTGGTAGAACTCTCTACGGTGATGAGAAATCCGAAATTAATGTTAACATTGGTTTTTCAACTTACAGAATCATACAAATGGATTTCATCAAAACGGAAATTAAAGACCATGTGCTGCGCATAGAACTGAACCGAAATGATAAAATGAATGCATTCACTTTTCAGATGCTTCAGGAATTGGCACAAGCCTACACCATGCTAGAAGACGATAAGGAGTTGAGATGCGGTTTTTTGTTTTCCAAGGGAGACCACTTCACTGCCGGGTTGGATTTGGCAGATGTTGCCAAGCAGATTGCCAATGGCGCTAGTTTGTTTGGAGATAATTCTGTGGATCCCGTTCAGCTTATGGGGAGGAGGCGAACCAAACCTGTTGTAGTAGCGGTGCAGGGATATACCCTCACCATAGCGATTGAGCTTGTATTGGCCGCTGACATTTGTATAGCCGCTAAGGGCACCAAATTTGGACAAATTGAAATCAAACGAGGAATTTTCCCTTTTGGTGGAGCCACTATTCGCTTTGCTCAGCGTTGTGGCTGGGGCAATGCCATGAGGTATCTTTTGACAGGAGATAGTTTTGATGAGAATGAAGCCCTAAGGATCGGGCTGGTACAAGAAATTTCAAACAATCCTTATGAGACCGGACTCGCCATTGCTTCTACAATAGCCAAACAAGCTCCACTCGGCGTGCAAGAAACCATCATCAATGCTACCAAGACTTTTGAAGAAGGATTTGAAGCCGCCAAGTCTGAACTAATGCCGGTGCTAGATAAGTTGATGAAGTCCAGAGATGCTGCTGAGGGAATTCAGTCCTTTGTGGAGCGAAGAGACGCGAAATTTACAGGAGAGTGAGGCTTCTGCCGTTGAGTATCTGTGGAGTCATAATTTCGATTTGGTATCGTAACTAACGTTAAAAATAATGTTCGAAATTAGGATTCAAATGCACTTTTACTTCAATTCTCAATTTCGCTAAATCTTCCACTCGAACGTTAGCCTATAGTAATTAGGGTCTGCTGAAAAACTCAAGTTGATTTGTTTTACTATTCTTCGCTTAAAACAAGAAAAAAATGAATGAAGAAAAACAGCGTTGCTGAACAACAAACAGCCCTGACTACTGAACAAACGCTGAGTCTATAACTCTTCTGATTAGTCTGTGGCAGGGCCTTTATAACCTTCTGATTAATAACTGTGATCCATGACAAAAAGGAATCACTGATGCCTGCCTGCCGCAGGCAGGGAAGTCTGCATGCTGTTTTCTTCGCTCAAAGGTGCAAAAAGTATCCAAATCCGTCAAGGGGGGCGTCCCATCGCTCATGGCCAAGCTACGCCTATCCCTTGTCGGTATTGTCTACTTTTCGCTGGATCGCTGTTGGAAGAAAATGAACACTGAGAATGAAAACAGAAAGATTTTTACTAGAATTACACAATCTTTTACACCGTGAGATCATTCATGGAAGCCTTTGTTATTCATTTACATCCAGATGCTTCGTTGCATAAATCGCTGACTTATCTTGATTTGAATCCATTGATAACTTATAGCCATTGAAGTTTCCAGAACTATCTAGCTCAAAGGCGAGATCAATTTTGATATTCACGTCTGAATAGTAGAAAGAGTCTCTTCCACTGTAGTAAAAGTCGTAGAAGTTCCTTGGGTTTTGCTCCTGAGTAATTCTTATGAAATTAGCCTTTGCGCTTATTTGATAAATGTCTTTAACTGTTAGTCCAAAATCAGCTCCATCAATTTTTACAATTTCAAACGTGCCAGTAAACTGAGCTAAACTTTCTTTATCAATTTCCACAAAATCATCATCATGCATTCGCTTTAATTGGGTTCGCAAGTTTTCAAGAGTTGGTATAACAAATTCGAGGTATCGAACGTAATTACCGTAAATCAATTGATAAGCATTACTCACTTCATTTCTATATTCAGGATTTGTAAGAAAATAAGATTGGAGTTCTTCGCTGCTATTGTCTTTCATAATGGTTTTGCTAATCCATTCTGGAAACCACTCATATTTTTCCTTGATCTTTTTTCTATGGTCATTAGCCATTTCAGATATTTGGTGTTGATAAGGAGTGATGTATATACTTTCAATTCGATCATATACATCAATGATCCCTAGGGAAAGTGGATCTTTAACTTTTAATCTTTTCAGCTGTTCAACGCCAACTTTATTGAGGCTGATGGGTCTAATAGTGCCAATTAATCTGCTTAGGCCTTGATCCAACAGATCGATGGTGATTGAATCATTAATTACTTTGTTGAAAATGGGTTCTTTTTCTTTCCAAAAAATCAACGAGGACGATAAGTCCTGGATATCATTGTCAATATCCAATATGATGCGTTGTTGGATTTGTCCGAGTTCTTTATGCTCTATTCTATTTTTATTCCAATTGTCAATTTGCAGCGCAATCAGAATTCCAACCACAACAAGGAATACCTCACCAACAGCATATTTGAGGTAAGCTGCATTATTACCATCCTTAAGTAAACCTTTTCTGATTTTTCTAAATAATGATATCATAGGTGTTGAGAATGAAGGCAAATGTCCCTTTAGCTTAGGGCATTATATTATTTAAAGATAGTGATAAAGATAAACCGTTAAGAAAAGATGGTAATTTATCTTTAGTTAGATCAACACCAGCAGAGGTGAACTATATAACGTCTAGGGATATAGATCCATTAGCTGAATTAGTACCTCTTCTGGTTTCTTAAACAAAGCATCATCTGGAATTTAGGACTTGTCCCAACATGTCGGAATGAAATCCATTATCAAGGGGTTGATAGTGTTTCCACAGGAAGTCTCGTTCCTTTGAATACTGGGGTTCTTCCAGAAATTCAGGATCACTATTGATTACATCGACATTCACTCTTGTCATCTACTAGAATTCCCGTACGAATGAATTTTAACAAAAAGGAGCCGAACGAAGGACGATTGAAAGAAACAAGAATGATACTCGCTACGAATAGCCAGCGTGGGACACTTCTCAGCTTTTCTTCATGGCATACCGCCGAATCACATAACCACTATCCTTCCACTGGTGATATTTCAATGTAAGCCACGACACACTTACAACAAACATCAGTGCTCCGACAATAGCGGCGTAGGGTCCAAGCGACTTCTGCTCTATGAGAATATCATCTGTTCCCAAACCAAAGACGCTTCCGTACAGAATAAAAAAATGGATGATGTAAACGGTCAATGTGTGTTGGCCTAGCTTATTCAGGATTCTGAACCGAGACATGATGGGTTCGGCGAGCATGAACACAGAATAGATAATCAAAATCTGACCAATTCGCCAAAACCCAAAATTGTTTTCACCCACTTGTTTGAACAATTCTATTTCGGTCAGGAAATACAATTGCTCCAAAGCCCATGTGGACTTGTAGGTCAAAAACAATCCCAAAACCAGCAGTCCCCCAATAAAAAGTATCTTTCGTTTTTCGTACAATGCCGTGTACAGACTTCCCAAAAATGCCCCCAACAACACATAGCCTAGAAACGGTAATAATTTAAAAACCGATCCGTACTCACGAGTGAAGTAGTTTCTGATGGCTGGAGGCCAATCAGAATAATCATAAATAAAATACCATGGATGGAACATAAAAGCAGCAATTGCCAAAAGTGGGAGTGCTATTCTGAAAAAATTATCTGGCAGCTTTGATACCAAAAAATAAATCAACGCAATCAGGATCAGCCCCACACCGATACACTGCAATACGTCAATGCGCCAAAATTCTTTGTACTGCTTGCCATGCATCAAAAATGGCCACAGATTAAACCTTAGCAAGTAGCCCCACATGATGAGTTCCAATCCTCGCCAAAAAGCCTTTTTTACGCGAATTTTACGGTAAAATGGATCAGGTTTTCTAAGAAGAAGATAAACCAAGATAACACCCGATGTGGTAAAGAATACAGGTGCAGTAAGTCCCCGACAAAATTTCCAGAATTCATAAATCGCCCCTACCCTCACCTCATTTTGCATGAGTGTATAGATAAAATGCCCCTGTAACATCATCAGAATGGCTACCCCCCGCAAGGCATCAATATGGTAGATTCGGGATGAAACCTGGCTTTTCATCTCCCTAAAATTGATTTTCTAGTAGTCAGATAATCTATCCCGACCCTTCGGGGACACCCACATATCCTACTCATTTTCCTTAGTGGTGATCTTATCATGTTGGTTTCATTGCTCCACCACACTCACCTTCATCATATTGGTATGGCCTCTCCAGTGCAGCGGCATGGAAGCGGTGTTGATAAACACATCACCTGTTTTGAGAAGGCCTTGATTGATTAGAATATTTTCCACCTCTTTAAGTGTATCATCAATACCCTCGGTCTTGTCATAATAAAAGCACTTCACTCCCCAGACGAGTCCCATTTGATTCACTAAATGCCTCTGATTGGTGAAAATATAAACATCCGATTTCGACCGGTGTAGTGCCAGCCGATAACCCGTATATCCAGATTTGGTCATCCCCACGATTGCTTTGGCCTCTACTGTTTCACCGAGCCGGCAAGCGGCCCGGACGAGCAAATCATTCACGTGTGTACCTGATTGGTTTTCGTTTTCGTAATACTTGTTGTAGATCCTTTGACTGCTCAACTCCACAGCACGGATCGTTTTGGTCATGCTCGCTACTGACTCAATTGGGTATTTCCCTGCGGCGGATTCAGCGGATAACATCAGCGCATCCGCTCCATCCATGACGGCATTGGCCACATCGTTGGTCTCAGCCCGAGTCGGTCGGGGGTTCTCAATCATGCTCTCCATCATTTGGGTAGCAATGATTACTGGCTTGCCTACTTTGTTGCAAGCTTGCACCAGCTTCTTTTGTGCCATGGGTACATCCTCCATCGGTATTTCAACGCCCAGATCACCCCGAGCGACCATTAGCGCATCAGTAGCTTCAATAATTGCATCGATATTTTCCAGTGCTTCTGGCTTCTCTATTTTCGCAATCACTTTAGTGGTCTTCCCTGCTTTTTTTATTCGATTCTTTATATCCAATATATCCTCAGCGTGCCGCACAAATGACAAAGCCACCCAGTCCATATCATTGGCCAATCCGAATTCCAAATCCTCTAAATCCTTTTCGGTAAGTGAAGGAGCAGACACTTTAGTATTTGGCAGATTGATGCCTTTTCTGGATTTTAGTGTTCCTCCGTAAATCACTTTTGCATCTATCTCTTCCTCTCTTATGGCCGCCACTTCCAGTTGTAAATTCCCATCATCAATCATGATAGTTTCGCCTACATTCACATCATTGACTAGTCCTTTGTAAGTTGTACCAACTGTCCTGCCATCTCCCATATCTTCCTTGGTTATAGAAATCGTCAGGGTATCATTTGGCTTAATTTCCACACCATTGTCCTTCACTTCCCCTATCCTGATTTTTGGCCCTTGCAAATCCTGAAGCTTGCAGAGATTGAAATTCCCCTCTTCGTTCAGCCGATTGATATTGGCAATCACTTTCGCATGATCTTCATGGATACCGTGCGAAAAATTTAGTCGAAAAACATTCGCTCCTGCTTCGGCGAGTTTAAGGAGCATTTCTTTGGAGTTACTGGCTGGCCCGACAGTGGCTACTATCTTAGTCTTCTTACTTATAGGCATCAAAAAATTAGGTTATCTCGTGACTTAATGCTCGAAGGCTCTAGAATAGCGGCATATTCTACAACCTCTGATGATTTGAGCAAACTTAGGATATCCTTTGCTGTAGTTTGTTCTGTTTCATCTTTGTATTTCAAAAGATAATCAAACTGTTTTAGTTCTTCCACCAAATATTGAAAGCCCATGTTCGGCTTAGCCACCAATCGGTTTTTCAACAATGTAGCTAGCAGGTGATCTTTCTTGTGCTCAAAATTCGAAATGAGAATTTTGTTATTCCCAGAAAATTCCATCGAAATGTCTGTTTTTTTGACAAGTTGAAAGTCGGTGACCTCATTGAGGTGCCAAACGAGCTTGTACTCTTTCACAATGGATACAAGACCTATTAGATGGAAATCAAAATAGTCCTCAAGATCAAGTCGGTTTTTTTTCATATCAAGCTTCAAAATTAGGTACTATTGGTGGTTCTTTTGAAGGTTAAATAAGATTGGTATAGTTGGGTTTAATTGTATTTCTTTGCACCAGATTTTAACCAAATAACTAGAAAAATGTCAGAAATTGCTCAGAAAGTTACTTCTATCATCATTGATAAACTAGGTGTAGAAGAGTCTGAAGTTACAGCAGAAGCAAGTTTCACAAACGACTTGGGAGCTGACTCATTGGATACTGTGGAATTGATCATGGAATTCGAAAAAGAATTCAACATCTCTATCCCCGATGATCAGGCGGAGAATATCGGAACCGTCGGTCAGGCCATTACGTACTTGGACGCGAACGTAAAATAACCAACCTTTTACATGGAATTAAAGCGAGTTGTTGTAACAGGCATAGGTGCCCTTACACCTCTGGGCAATACAAAGGACGAATATTGGAAGGCCTTGGCCGAAGGTGTGAGTGGCGCAGCTCGTATTACTCGTTTTGATGCCGAAAAATTCAAAACACAGTTTGCGTGTGAGGTCAAAAATTTTGACCCACTGGACTTCCTTGATAGAAAGGAGTCGCGTAAAATGGATCTTGGGACTCAATTTGCCATGGTGGCAGGCGATGAAGCAGTAGTTGATTCTGGTCTCGATTTAGAAAAAATTGATAAGAATAAGGTCGGTGTAATCTGGGGATCAGGTATTGGTGGCATGATCACTTTTCAGAACGAGTACACAGGCTATGTCGAGGGAGACGGAACACCTAAGTTCAATCCTTTCTTTATTCCCAAAATGATTTCCGACATCACTCCCGGAATGTTGTCAATCAAGTATGGTTTTAGGGGGCCTAATTACGCAACAGTATCAGCATGTGCGTCTTCAAATCACGCGCTAATGGATGCTTTTACTTACATCAGATTAGGCAAGGCAATAGCGATCCTCGCCGGAGGATCAGAAGCTGGCATTTGCAAGGCTGGTGTAGGTGGATTCAATGCTATGAAAGCACTCTCCGAAAGAAATGATTCTCCTGAAATTGCTTCTCGCCCTTACGACAAGGATCGGGATGGTTTTGTTTTGGGAGAAGGTGCTGGTGGCCTTATCCTCGAAGATTTGGATCACGCAAAAGCCAGAGGAGCCAAAATATACGCGGAAGTTTTAGGTGCCGGTATGTCTGGGGATGCTTACCACATGACAGCACCTCACCCCGAGGGATTGGGTATCGAATTAGTATTGACCAACGCACTAGAAGATGCTCACTTGAAGCCAGAAGATGTTGATTATGTAAACACTCATGGCACTTCAACACCACTAGGAGATAGTGGAGAAATCAAAGCCATTCAAAATATCCTTGGAGATCACGCATCCAAGGTAAACATCAGTTCGACTAAGTCGATGACTGGTCATTTGCTCGGTGCTGCTGGAGCAGCAGAAGGGATTGCCACCATACTGGCCATTGAGAAAGGGATCATTCCACCGACAATCAATCACTTCACAGATGATCCCGCAATTGATCCTGCACTTAATCTGACTTTTAATAAAGCTCAGAATAGAGAAGTCAATGTGGCTATCAGTAATACCTTTGGTTTTGGTGGCCACAATGCCTCCGTGATCTTGGGTAAATATTCGGGATAATCCTGTGTCTTTTCTAAAAAAGGCCAGCTCCATCTACCTTCGGTTTTCTTCAAAAAAGGATCGTGAATTAGCACGACAATTCAAACGTATTACGGGCAAGCTGCCCATCAATCTTGCGCTCTATGATCAGGCAGTGCGCCACAGTAGTGTGGCTAAAAAAAATGCTGGTGGAATCAAGGATTCGTACGAACGGCTGGAGTATCTGGGCGATGCTATTCTGGGAATGGTGGTTGCCGAACTATTGTTTCAGAAATTCCCCTTCAAGGAAGAAGGATTTCTAACCGAAGTTCGATCAAGAATTGTTAGTAGAGAAGCGCTGAATCAGCTGGCCAGAAAAATTGGACTGACTACTTTGGTACAGTATCATCAGCAACGAGGACCAAGACACAAATCGGTTTATGGGGATGCCATGGAAGCACTGGTGGGCGCCTTTTATTTAGACCAAGGATTCACGCCTACCAAGCATTTTATCATCAAGAAACTCATCATTCCCCATTACGACTTTAATGAACTGATTACCACTACCCATAATCACAAAAGCAAGATCATTGAGTGGGCGCAAAAGGAGAATCGGGAAATAGATTTTGAATTAGTAGAAGAAAAGGGAGACCGTTCTGGTCAATTCGTGATAGAGGTAATATTGGATGGGCAGCCGATGAAAAAAGGCTATGGACCCAACAAGAAAAAAGCAGAACAGGACGCAGCTCGAAAATCGTTGGTCGAGTTGAAAATTGAAAAACAATAGAATGAGAATTGGAGGAGCCGCATTGAATCAAACTCCCTTGGATTGGCAAGGGAATGCTTTGAGAATAAAGTCGGCGATAGAGGCTGCTCGTCGGAACGATATCGAACTGCTTTGCCTATCAGAATTGTGCATCACAGGGTATAGCTGCGAGGACATGTTTTTGCATCCTTGGGTGGCTGAGAAATCTCTTGAAATGTTGGCTGACCTACTTCCTACAACCGAAGGAATTGGCGTGGCTATTGGTTTGCCATTGCATGTAAATGGCCAAGTCTACAACGCCCTGGCATTTGTGAATAGTCGCAAAATTGAAGGCTTTTACATCAAGCAACATTTACCGAAAGAGGGCATTCACTATGAATACCGCTGGTTTGAATCCTGGCCAACACGCAGCATCAAAGAAATAGAAATTGATGGAATCACCTATCCCATTGGACACATTACGTGTGAATTCAAAGGGAAAACGATTGGTTTTGAAATTTGTGAAGACGCCTGGGTCGAAGACCGACCAGCTTGTCAAATAGCAGAACAGGCAGATGTAATCATGAATATAAGCGCATCGCATTTTGCTTTTGGCAAAGTGAAAAAGCGCCAAGAAATTATTCGGAAGAGCTCTGCCGATTTTGATGTGGTATACGTCTATGCCAATCAGTTGGGAAATGAGGCCGGTCGGGCCATTTATGATGGAGATGTAATCGTGGCACAAGCAGGAGAATTGCTAGCCACTGCACGGCGACTTTCTTTTGCTGACTATTCCTTGCAATCGGTGGAAATTGATTTCAAGGATTCCTCAAAAAGCGAGCGAAACCTATTCGATCAAATCACGACCAAAGAGGAAGAATTCCCTCAAGCCGTGGGGCTTGCGTTATTTGATTATCTGAGAAAAAGTGGAAGCGATGGGTTCGTTCTTTCGCTGAGCGGCGGAGCTGATTCCAGTACTATCGCTGTACTTATTGCCGAAATGGTAAAACGAGGAATCAATGAAATGGGAGGTGTTCCTTTTGTTTTGAAATTAGGTAGAAACGACAATTCCATTTCTGAGTTGATGAAGAATCTACTCACCACGGCCTATCAGGGCACGGTCAATTCATCTGACCAAACTTTGGAATCGGCAAGGGAATTGGCCAGCTCGATCGGAGCAACATTTCATCATTGGGAAATCGATGAGGAAATTGCTGGTTATCAATCAAAAATTGAAAACGCCTTAGACCGAAAGTTAAATTGGAGCGAAGACGATATCACCCTTCAAAACATTCAGGCAAGAGCACGTTCGCCGATCATTTGGATGTTGGCCAATCATAAAAATGCCCTTTTGCTGTCTACCTCAAACCGAAGCGAAGCATCCGTAGGCTATGCTACCATGGATGGTGACACGAGCGGGAGCATTTCGCCCATCGGCGGAGCAGACAAAACCTTTATTCAAGAATGGTTGATGTACGCAGAAAAACAGTTGGGATATAAGGCTCTTTCATATGTAAATAGTCTCGCCCCAACTGCCGAGCTAAGACCTCAAGATCAAACCCAGACAGACGAAGATGATCTGATGCCTTATGAAGTACTTCAAGCAATTGAGCGACTTTTCGTCAAAGAGAAATTATCCGGGCAACAGATATTTGACCGACTTGAGGGAGACTATGACCAGGGAGATTTAAAAACCTGGATCGACAAATACTTCCGCCTCTGGAAACGCAACCAATGGAAGAGAGAACGCTATGCACCTAGCTTCCATTTAGATGAGTACAACCTAGACCCTCGGTCTGGGTTTCGGTATCCGATCTTGAGTGGAGATTAACCTGATATAAATTTAAAATCGTATTGTTGGATCATTTTGTCTGAAGTGATTAAGGGGATTTTCTCGACGATTGATTGAGCAATAAGCATCCGATCAAAAGGGTCTCTGTGGATGAGGGGAAGGTCATAGGTGGCCAGACTGTGTTTATAATTGAGGTCCAGTGGGATAAAGACTTCATCCCGAATAAGGTCTTCAAACTTCTCAGTGAAGTCTAATTTCCCAATCTTTCTTTTAAGCAGAATTTCATAAATTGAAATGGTGCTTAGATATACTTCGGATTGATTGAGAATCTCCTTTATTCGAGAGTTCAACTTAGTCGGTCGATCAATTGCCCAAATTAGAATTTGGGTATCAAGTAGAACCCTCACTCGTCTGGGAAGATTTTCGAGTTGTAGAAAAGGTCTTCAATTTCCTTGTTTGTTTCTGGGCTATCCCAGTCATCATCCAATTTGAATTTTCCTTCCCATATCCCAAATGGAAATGGCTTTTTCTTCTTGGTGTAGGGCTTTACTTCTGCGATCACCTCATTGCCTTTTGCCAGATAAACCGTCTCGCCTTCCTGTACCTCCTTCAAGATTTTGGAGAGATTAGTCTTTGCTTCATGTACTTTGTAGGTCTTCATCCGATTCTAATTAATTATCAACGGTCAGATGGAATCAACATATCCTAACCATCTCATTGAAAAGAAAATTTTTCATGTTGATTTCATTACTTAGCTAAGTTAGCTAAGTTTTGTGAAATTAATGTACAAAGGATTGGCCAATCAGTTCAATTCAAAGATTTCACGATCGGGTTTTCGGTATCCGATATAAGTGGCGAGTATTTGACAAACAAAGTATTCCAGTATATTTGAAAGGTAAATGATGCATAATTCCTCATTACCACACATGGAATGAATTATCAAAAAATCTTAGCTGAGCTTAAAAGGCGAAATGTGCTTCGAGTCACTACGATGTACCTAGTAGCCGGTTGGTTGATTATACAGATAGTCGCTGTAATTAATGAACCTTTAAATCTCCCTGATAAATTCGATACAATTACGATCATATTAATTGCAGCCGGGCTGCCGGTGGCAATTCTTGTCGCCTGGATATTTGAAATAACTCCTGCGGGTGTAAAGAAAACAGATGAAATAGAGGTTTCAACTGAATTTAATGAAAAAACCAACAAGAAACTCAATCGTATAATCATCGCTTTCCTCACCTTGGCTATTACACTGTTGATAACTGAACGCGTGTTTTTTGTGGGATCTGGCTTTTATGATGATGTAGAGCCTTCCATTGCGGTACTCCCTTTTGTGAATATGAGCAGCGATGATGATAACGAATACTTTTCAGATGGGCTGTCTGAAGAATTGCTAAATGGACTGGCCAAAATACAAAAAATCAAAGTCGCGGCTCGTACGTCAGCATTTAGCTTCAAAGGAAAAAATGAAGACCTGAGAACGGTAGGTCAGTTGCTAAATGTTGAACATATTCTGGAAGGAAGTGTCCGCAAGGACGGCAACAAAATCAGGATTACAGCACAGCTGATACGAGCTAGTGATGGGTATCATATATGGTCTGAAACCTACGATCGCAAACTAGAGGGAATATTCGAAATACAGGAAGAAATCTCGCGCATGGTGATCAAGGAGCTCCGCATCAAACTGCTGCCAGATGAGGAGCAGCTTGTTTCTACCGCTTCAACGGAAAATGTAAAAGCATACGAGGCATATCTAAAGGCTACACAGTGGGAGGTCAATCGGCAGGCAGCTGATATTGACTCTGCCATCGTTTATTATCAACGTGCCATAAGTCTGGATCCATCTTATGCGCTGGCCTATGCGAGACTAGCATATGCTTATGGGCTAAAGCATTATTATGGGAATCTTTCAATTGTGGATGCTGAAAAACTAATGAGAGAAAATATAGATAAAGCATTGGTTTTAGACTCCAATCTTGGCCAGACGTATCAAGCCATTGGGTACTTATACGAGCGCAAGGCTTATGCCATACGCCCAATTGATTCGAGCATGCAGATTAAAGCTTATGATGCCTTTAAAAAAGCCTTCGAACTATTACCCAATAATGCGTCAATTTTAGCAAGTTATCAAAGTGCGTTGAACGACATTTCGGATGATGAAAATCAAGATTTAAAATACATAAAGAAAGCACTTGATATTGATCCTTTAAATCCAAGATACAGTGCTAACTATGCAAATAAGCTGCGTCAGCAAGGAAAGCACAAAGATGCCCTTTCAATTCTGAAGCGGTTGAGTACAAGATCGCCTGAATTCGCAGCTGCTTATACCTATCAAACAGACATTTACATGCACTTTGGACAATTGGATAGTGCGTTTATTATAAATTATCAGGGTTATCTAAACACAGGAGACGAACAAGATATACTAAGCCGATTGTCCTTTTTTTCCTCTCATTTAGGCCTTTACAAGACTTCAAAATACTTCCTTGATAAGCTGTTGAAGTCGTACCCTGATAATCCTACAGCACTTAGAGGAAGGTTAATGATTAATAGCCTTCAGGGCAGATTCAATGACCTACTTTCTTTCAAAGATGATTTTACTATCGCTTTTGGCCCAATGGTGGGAGAGGTTTTTTATAAAATGTTTGAAGCAAGAGAATTGCATTTCAAAGGATCATACGAAGAGGGACTAAAACTAATGGATGACTTTCATCGCGAGAATTTTGATCGATTTAAAGAAACTATTTTCGAAGGTATGCCCATAGAAGAAATGTTTCCTGACTACAAATACTTCCTGCTAAAAGCTGGTAAAATGGATTCAAAGAATGCTCTTGATTTAGCAAATGAACAAATCGAGCATATCAGCGATTATTTTCTCGATGAGAGCAAAAAATCCGGGGTACTATCTAACATCAGTTTTAATCTTTATGAAGGTGATCCAGAATATGATGCACTGAAGGAAGAAATCATGGCTGACCAAAAACGCATGCGGGAGAATGTCATTTCTTACCTGAAAAAGGAAGGCGAATGGCGAGCAGAATGGGAAGATTAGTATTTAAATTTTCACATCAACTCATCACCAAATCAGCACAACTTGTCCCGACTTTTCTTTCGGGATCAAAAAAATCACCCCAAACTCCGATACCTGATTCTGGTTGGTTCATTATCGCCGAGTCGCTTCTTTCGGTTTTCTTCATAATCTGAGAAATTGCCCTCAAACCAATACACCTGAGAGTCGCCCTCAAAGGCCAGAATGTGCGTGGCAATACGATCTAAAAACCATCTATCGTGAGAAATCACCACGGCACAACCTCCGAAATTTTCAAGCGCTTCCTCCAATGCTCGGAGCGTATTCACATCCAAATCATTGGTTGGCTCATCAAGTAGGATTAGATTAGCTCCACGCTTTAATGTCAACGCAAGATGTACTCGGTTTCGCTCACCACCCGAAAGCGTACCAACCTTCTTTCCTTGATCCGAACCTCCAAAATTGAATTTGCTCACGTACGCTCTGGCGTTCATTTCTCTTCCGCCAAGGTCAATGATCTCACTCCCTTCAGAGATCACTTCAAAAACGGTCTTTTCCGGATCAAGGTCATCATGCTCCTGATCCACGTAGGACATTTCTACAGTAGAGCCCACTTCAAATGTGCCGCCATCAGGCGTTTCATTATCTGTGATCAACTTGAATAGGGTGGACTTCCCAGCGCCATTCGGTCCGATCACCCCAACAATTCCACCCTGAGGTAAATCGAAAGTCAGATCATCGAAAAGTAGCTTGTCGCCATACGCCTTGGACACGCCTTTCACTTCAATCACCTTCGAGCCGAGCCGTGGACCCGGAGGAATGTATAATTCCAGTTTTTGCTCCTGTGCCTGACCGTCTTCACTCAGCATTTTGTCGTAGGCACTCAAACGCGCCTTGGATTTGGCCTGCCTTGCCTTCGGTGACATACGCACCCATTCTAATTCTCGTTGCAGGGTCTTTTGTCGTTTCGATTCTTGTTTGTCCTCTTGAGCTAGCCGCTTCTCCTTTTGGTCAAGCCAACTGGAGTAATTTCCTTTCCAGGGAATCCCCTCGCCCCTGTCCAACTCCAAAATCCAACCTGCGACATTATCCAGGAAATACCTATCGTGAGTCACGGCTATCACCGTGCCTTTGTAGTTTTTGAGATGCTGTTCCAACCAATGAACAGACTCGGCATCCAAATGGTTTGTAGGTTCGTCGAGAAGAAGCACGTCTGGCTCTTCAAGGAGTAAACGACACATCGCCACGCGCCTTTTTTCTCCTCCAGATAAGTTCTTGATTATTGCCTCCTCGGGGGGTGTTCGAAGCGCATCCATTGCTCGATCAATTTTGTGATCGATTTCCCATGCACCCGCATGATCGAGTTTCTCTTGTACCTCGCCCTGCTTTTCGATAAGGGCATTCATCTTATCCGGATCTTCCAAAATTTCCGGTTCGGAGAATTTTAAATTTATCTCTTCGTATTCTTTCAACAAATCATTGATTTCTGAAACGGCTTCTCGGACAACTTCTCCAACAGTCTTGTCCTGATCCAGCTCAGGCTCTTGCTCAAGCATCCCCACGCTGAAGCCAGGCGAAAACACAACCTCCCCGTCGTATTCCTGATCTTTTCCTGCGATTATGCGCAATAAAGAGGATTTACCTGATCCATTTAACCCCAATACGCCTATTTTTGCACCGTAAAAAAACGAGAGATAGATGTTTTTCAGAACTTGTTTCTTGGGTGGATGAATTTTATTCACACCAGCCATTGAAAAAATGATTTTTTCGTCAGACATGATTACATTTGATTGAGAGGGCGAAATTACATCAAAATCACACATTTTAAACCACTTTGAGTACACTAGACGTACCATACGGATTCATCAAGGGAGCAGACCTATTTCTCTCAGCATGGGGCGATCATAAAGATCGAAAAATTGGCGAAGTGAAGGACGATGGGCCCGAAGCAGCCACCCTCTATTTTCAACAAAAATTTCAGGAGCTATCGGATAAAATTGCTGAGCTCTCGATAACAATTGAGCAGTCGGAAAACAAAGGCTCTTACCTGATGAAATTGCTTCATCTTAAAGAAATGCTTCCAACGCATGATGGACTGGGAGACTATCCTGCGCTATTAGAAAAACTTGAAGCAAATGAAGTAGTAATTTCAGAAATTATCCAATCCAATAGAATTCGCAATGCGGAGATTAAAACAGCACTGCTGGAGGAATTAAAAGAGGTGCTGGAGATAATCAACTGGAAAGAAGCAACTGAAAAAATTCAGGACACCAAAGCGAGGTGGATCAAGACGGGTAATGCAAATGAAGAAATTAACGAGCAGTTGGATACTGATTTCTGGGAGGGGGTTCAGGGATTTTTTGACAAGAAGAAGGCCTTCTACGAAGACAAAAATCGACTTATAGACATTCGTAAAAAATCATACGAAGAGCTAATCGAATCAACAGATCAGCTTTCGCAACTGCGAGGGAAGGATCGGTTCGATAAGGTGAAGGAATTAAAGACGGCCTGGGGAGAGGTGGGCAATGTGCCAGCGGGAATTTATAAAGACTTGATGTACAAATTTAATGCTAGACTGAAAGGCCAGAAAGAATTACCTCCACCAGATTTTGATGGAATTGGCAAAGTGCTGGATGCCATGTTTTCCCGAGAAAATCACATCGACAAAGAGCAGCTCCAACGCTATAGAAAAAATCTCGCTTCCTTCCGTACAAAAGATCGAGAATTGAAGGATAAACGACACGATCTGATGGAACGGATTAACCTGATATGGGAGCGAGATTTTTTGGAAGATTTAGCCGATAAAAAAAATCGTGATTTTCGGCAGTTGGGAGATGATGCACGCGCTTCTATTTTGGGTAAATTGTTAAAAGAGTTTATCAGCAGGGACAAACTCGATCTTGTCCGGTATGAAGAAAATTCGGAAAAATTTGCAGGGCACGATCAGAAAACAAATCGAATGTTGGAACGAAAACTAGGCCAGCAGCGTAATAAAATCGCAGTAAAGGAAAAATTATTAAAAATCATTGAGGGCAAAGAAGAGATAAGCAAGTAGATTTTGTTTTTTCATTTTAAAATATACTTTTGCAGCCACGTTCACAGAGCGTTTTAATTTATAGTAATATGTATTGGACATTAGAGTTAGCCTCGTATTTAGAAGATGCCCCCTGGCCTGCCAGTAAGGACGAATTAATTGATTTTTCTATTCGCTCGGGAACACCCCTGGAAGTTGTAGAAAACTTGCAGGAGTTGGAGGATGACGGTCACCCTTTTGAAACCATTGAGGAGATTTGGCCGGATTATCCCACCAAAGAAGATTTCTTTTTTAATGAAGACGAGTACTAGAGATTTTCTAGCAGAAAAAATCAAAACCCCGATTCGAAAGATTCGGGGTTTTTTTATTGTCCAATACATCTCATTCCAGATTTGAAACCATGTTGAATTTTGGTGATTGGTTGAGAATTTAGTTCTTCGAATTCCTCCTAATTCATGTGTCTCTAAAATAAAAAATTCCAAGAAATAACTCTAGTCCTACCTGGTGACAAGAATTATTCCTTGGAATAAAATTAACTTAAATCCTAAGAATCAGTTAATTAGCCGATTGCATGAATTCCTTAATCTTGGTTGCTTCAGCCGCCGTTAAATTGGCTCTTATTTGCATGTGCATAGTCACCGTTTCCCAATCGACATCATTAAATGAGGCCGGCGAAGGAGTACTATGACATCTCACACAATTTTCTCCCCATAATTGTGCGCTGCTCTTTTCTAATACCGCAGCTTTCTGTGAAGCGCAGCTATTGATAACGAGTACAGTGAATATTCCTGAAATGATCAAGAATAATATATTTTTTAGTTTCATTTTCATTTGATTAAAATTGATTAAAATCCAATTGCCCAATGTACAAATACACCATCGGTAGAAGATTTCCCTCCTTCGTGTCCACCAATCGTATCAGTTGTTTGATACGTGAACTTGAAAACAGATCGCCAGCTCATCCAATAGTTTACCCCAAAGGCAGTTTGCGTAGATTCTTCTGCCCATTCGGCATCTTCCGGTGTATTTAGTTCAGAGTATCTCCATACAAATTCCAGGTTCTTGATAAAATCGCTACCTGACATGGTAGGACGATAGCTCACTTGAGTATAATATGAGTTACTTGAATTGTCAAATGTGTATTCTTCCGGACCAGCACCATCATCCTCTATATACGTTGCGTCATCCACATTGGATTGGTTATACTGTGCCTTCACATCTACAATACCTTTAACTCCATTCAATTGCTTGACGAAAGAAAAATCATAAGCAAAAAGATTGGCTTTTACATTTTCATATGACGCCACGTCCTTATCACCAACTTTTCCGGAATAAAAAGACAGACCAACCTCTACAGATGAATTAGAGAAGGGAAGTATGCCTAATCGTCCACCAATGGCTTTATTGGTATTGTTATCTTCTGAATTTTCGAAAAGGAGTATACCAGCCTCTTCTTGATCTTCTACTCCCGTATTCAGAGTAGGCCCATTCGTTGTATACAACGAATAGTTGATCTTACCTGATCCCACTTGCGCGGCACCTCTCAATTCGAATCCGATACCTGTAGAAGGGGCGATACCGTCATGCCCATAACCTAGTGGTGTTGAAGATAGTCGGTTAATCCACGATGGATGTAGCCGCTCCATAAACGTACCAAAAGGAAGTAGAAACTTACCTCCTCGGAGAGTCACATAATCGTTCATGATGTAGTTAAAGTTTGCGTATTCAAATCCTATGGCCACTTCATCATCTTCTATTTCAAACTCCAATTCTGCTTCAAACATAATTTTGTCGGAATGTTTGAATAAGAAAATAGGAGCAAAGGTGCCTCCTTGAAACGAGGACTCAGTTTCTCCATCAGAAGAAAATGAACTAAACCCCGCATGTCCGTACCCTCTGATCATAAACTGGCTTTGGCTAGGTTTATAGTCTTGAGCATATCCACCAATCACAGCCGTGATCAGTAGCATAGTAAATAGTAATTTGTATTTCATGATTATTTATTTTTTTAAGGTTCTGATATAATTGACCAATTGCCAACGTTGATCATCTTTCAAAATATCTTTGTAGCCCGCCATGGGTGCACGGCCTTCCGTAAGTTTCCAGTAGATAGCTCCATCACTCTGATTCTGAATATCCAAATCATAGAAATTCGCTGGCTTTGGTTTTAACGCCATACCAGCCATGCCATCACCTTTACCTTTGGCGCCATGACAGATCGCACAAAGTTGGTTGTACAGTTTCTTGCCCGAAGCAGTCGCTGTAGCATCTCCTTCAAACGGATTTTTAAGTTTGTCGGCCTCCGCTGGAGCCTTCCAAGGGTTCTGGGGAATTCCCAGAACGCCAACTAAAAAAATTATTAATATACTTTTCATGTCTATTTTAATTGTTTGTTAATGCAAAATTGCAGTTTGAGCCAAATTTTAAATCCATCAATTTTTGGTTACTATTTTTAGATTGAACATAATGTTAAATGAGTCCGAAATCCGCAAGTTTGCAAAACTAGTACTGAAAAAATGTTTTTTAAAAAAATGCCTGGTAATTATTTTCAGTGCCGGAATCCATGCAGAAAAATAGATTGAGTGGTTCATTTCCAACAGGACATATCCACCACTCACTACTGATTTCTAGCAGAGGAAAGATTGATGAAGCACTCTGATCTGTAACCCGCTAAGTGGGGGAGAAAGTGCATTCTTTAATGTATATGGATTGTGTTTTTTATAGAACACAAAACGATAAGTCAATAGCCGCTCTTGAATGATCGTATTGAGAACAGGTGCTTCGTCGAGTTCAAAGTCATCTACTCTGTTTTGGACTAAACTCGCAAACAGCAGACTGATTTCCTCTTCACAACAATCATCCTCCTCGTCCTTATTTTGTTTTTGATGTTTCTGGTGAGCATGCTCTTGGCCGTGATGATGAGATTCCTCACTTTCAAAATGATCGTGATCATGTCCATCTATAGCAGCATGTTCGTGCGTCTTGCTTATCGCTGTAGTCTTCATGATCCCAACATCACAAAGAAAATTGGATCCAAAAACAATATTAAAGGCCACTAATAAGCCGATTGCTATCGAATTCTTCCTTTTATGAATGTGATTAATTATCATTCTAAACTTATCTTGCTTCAAAATTGAAAAATTGACCTCACCCATATCTTGAGTTTAGTCAATAAAATCTATGATTTTTTCATTGCTAAAATGTCGATAATCAATTATTGATACGTCAAACAGCCGTCCTTAGCATAGAAAACTATCATCGAATCTCAACCACCGTTTTTTCACCTGATTCTCATTGGATACGTGGAGCATTAATTGGCCATCTGCTCTCCAGTTGGTTTGGGGAAATTGTTAATGAAATTAGTTGTTCTTGATTGCCTCATAGTAACTGAAACTACCAATCTTAGTATTTATATGGGCGGTTTCAAAAACTGTAGTAAACCCAGCTTCCTCAATGTAATTGGGCAATAAACCATTGACATTGTCACTGGTGGTTTTAAATCCATCAAGTAACTGTACAATATAAAAGGCCATACGCATCAGCTTGGATTTAGCCTGACCCCAATCACCAATCAAGAGCTTACCTCCAGGTTTCAGTACTCGATTGATCTCTCTGAAGCAATGTGATTTAGTCTCTGCGTCCAGTTGATGGAAAACCAGGCAGCTGTACACCTTGTCAAAAGAATTGGACTTAAATGGGAAATCACCTCCTTGGTATAGTTCAAGAGGAATCTCGATACCCGCTCGCTGGAACTTTCTTTCGGCAATGGCTTTCACTTTAGGATCAATGTCCAGCCCGACAAGATTAGACTCTGGGCAGGTTATATGAGCCAGTATTAAATTGGCTCCCGTTCCAAATCCGAATTCTAAGATTTCGTCATCGGAACGAGGTGCCAATTTATCCATCAAAAGCTGCCTGAATTTTCGCTCAGGCATAGTCAACTTGATAGTCAGATCGTAAAAACCTGTCAACCAGTCGTATCCAAGGGCCGGTATGTATTCAGGCTTTGACATTATTTTTTCACAACTCTTAAGGAACTATGCTTTTGATGATGGTCCAGTTTTCGTCCATTTTCTTCAAAATAGATGTGGCTGCCGCTTTTCGATCGATTTGCTTGCCGTCCTCCTTTAGGATTAGCATATATATGTAGGACTCGGTCGTAAAGGCATATGCCTGAATAAAAATAATGAAGAGAAGATCGAGTACAAAGGATTACATTATTTCTTGTTTTTAATGACCCGACTCACCAGACTTCATTGCTCTTGCAGACGTATGGGTTTTAAGAATTTTCCAATTTCCATCCACTTTTTTGAGAATAGAGGTACCCACACCCTTTTGAGAAATAGTCCGCCCATCAGAAGCCAGCACAATCGTATAATTGTAGGTCTCTGTGGTGAAGGCATACGGCAGATCAATCTTGGCCGTCACCTTATGATCACTAAACTGAAAGGATTCAAACACCTTCAACTCTGGTGCTAAATGATGCCCCAGATAATGGTCAAATGAGCCCTCTACCCCTCCGGATTCAAATACTTCAGAGTCCTTCATAAACAGATCCTCCAGACCTTCCACACTTAGTGCCTCTATACCCGACTTGTAGGCGAGTAAGACTTCTTTGACTTTGGCTTCATCCTCTTGCGTATCCTGAGCAGTATCTTCCTGCGTGTCGGTTGGTTGAGTGCACCCACTCACTAAAACGACTAGTGAAACTATTGCGATTTTTAAACTTGTAATGATTTTCATAAAATTTGGTTTTGACCCTTCCCAACGGATCAGCGGATTGAACGCTCTAGACAATTCAGTTTTGCAGTCCTGCGAGAAGTGGTCGATGTTAAAACTATAAAATTAGTAAACAATTAAACGGAACAAATTCCCACCTTCAGAGACAGGAATCCGCTCCACTTTTGCCCCAGACTATTCGTCTTCCAGAATAGCGGTTTCTATTGATTTGACCTGGACTTCACCCGTTCCCTCTAGCATGATACCAACGTACCCATCTTTCATCTGGTCACCATGCCCGTGAGTGACCATCTTATTGCCAATGTACCCCTTGTAGTGTGTACCTGCCGCCGAAGCTCGAAGATTTATCCATTGGTCGTCAGCCGAATAGTCCGCTTCATCAAATATTTTCTCTTCTCCTTCCACGACTCTTCCCAGTCGCATCTTTCCGTCATTTATAGACACAAACTCATAATTATTCGCATTTTGCGCATGATGAACAAGTTTGGTGGTTCCTTTAAACCCGGTAATATTCACCCGCACTGCCATACCAATGTTTCCGTATGACTTGTGGAAAACAAATGCTGCCGGTGTACCGTCTGCCGTCAATTTCAATACTGATTGACCATCCGCCTCAACGATCTCAGGATTGATGTTGTCAATGGAGCCTGTGACAAAATGGAAATCGGATTGAATCGCTTCAACTCCCTCCCCACTTGGTGTCCATATGCTCGACATTTCACTGTTCGCTTCCCCGCCACCGTGTTCGTGACCACCTTCTTCTCCAGCATCTCCGTGCTCATGACCGCCTTCTTCTTCGGCATCTCCATGCTCGTGAGCAGCACCATCGGTATCTCCATCGTCATGATGTCCTTCCATTTCAGTACCCTCATGTTGGTGACCTCCCGACTCTGATTTTTTGCCCTGCGAGCATGAGACCAATACCAGGGCGGCCAAAATAGTCATTGAGTAAATTGTTGTTTTTAGATGTTTCATTTTGTTTGTGTTATTAATTAAAAATTTTATTGATTGACTCCCACACCGTGCTTGTACACGAGTTTTCCGCCCATATCTGCCGTATTTGCCACAAGGCCCATTCCCATGGTTCCCAGTACAAACATGACTATCGCCACTATTTTTTTACTGTCCAATTTTTTCCAATAGACAAACCCATGTAGCAGGGCATAACCAATGAAAAAATACAGGGTGTAATGTCCCCAATCGGAGTGGCTGCTAGCCGCCATCTCTCCTTGAAACGGTACGTAAACGTCATCCATCGCCTGTTTGCCACTAAAAAAAGCCACAACTGCGCTAAGTGCGCCCATGCCATACATCGCCAGGGTCGTGTGCCGAATCCACTCCTCTGGTCGCAACAACGACAGGAGGTTAAAGAACACCGCCACGAGCCATAGGGCTATGGGAAAATGGATAATTAACGGGTGCACGTTTGGTGCCCATTCGGGTAGTAAGCTTTCCATATCAATTAATGGTTTCTTTAATACTACCACATGAGCGCATGGAATCTCCAAAATAGGGATTGGCTATGCTCGCCTCATTAGACAGCCAGTAGGCACCTGAACTTTCATTTGCCATTGGACAAAAGGCAACAAATGCTTCCCCTTTGGTCAGCTTGCTGTTTTTCAACAAGGCCATCATTTCCGCACTTAGCGGCACAAATGCCTTGAGCTGATCGGCCAGAGATACGGCATTAGCAGCCACCTTAGCGACCTTAAATACCTCCTCTACATTTTTCATTCCCTGAAGGCTCATGTATAAATCGGTAGACGCATTCATGGCCATCATGGCATCAGAAGCAACAAGGGCATTCTTCAGGTTGATGTAATTGCTATAGACTTCTCCCAACCCTTTGTCTTTAAAGGAGATTGTTGAAGTACTCATCTCCTTCTCGTGACCATGGCTGCTGCTGCTGCCGCCATGATCATGTTGCGCGTGGCTTCCCCAGCTCACCAGAGCCAATGAAACCATAAAAATTGATTTTTTCATTTGTTCATATTTGAAAATTTACTAACTGAAGTTTGAATCATGTACTCACATGAAATTGACGATTCACTACAGTCTTCAAGCTTCGGAATTGATTGTCATCGGAGCTTAATTGAGCTACTGGCAACTGCCTTTATCGCTTCCGTTGTACAACAGAGATTGAAGAGTAAGAAAAATATAGTGGCCTGAAAACCGTCAGTTTCTCTGCGACTTAAGGAATCAGATCCGAAAGGACTGATTAATAATGTGTAGTTGAACCGACCGAGGAGGTGGGTCAATGTAGTTTGTGAAATTTATTGAATTCAAAATCACCGCAACTTCGGAAGTGAGTTTTGATCCAGGCAGAGGACTACTAGTTATTGAAAATTTAACCTGTGAAGGTTTAGCAAGGGTCTTGGCTTCTTTAAAAAAAGAATCCGTTAGATCGCCACAACATTCCTCATTTGACGATTCCTCATTTTCGTGGCTATGCGAACCGCTCTCTGAATGGGAAGAATGATGATCGTCCCCATGGTGAGAAGTCGTTTGCTGAAAGACATCCGAAGCACAATAGAAATAAGTTCCGTAGGCTGCCGCAAAGGACAACAGCAGAAATGAGGCAACCGCCACTACGTTCAAGGTTCTTATTATTATCATCAGAACTAACTAACTCAAATTTAAAGGTAAGGTTTCCAATTCAATAATCAAATTCATCGTGAGAATCTATTCATCTCTCATGTGTTTTCATTCACTGTCCAGTGGATTAAGCACGGTCTGCCTCATCTGAATGTTGAGTTTGCTATACCCCAATAATCCCAGCTCCAGTCCTTCTGGGTCTACCTCGAAAGTGAGTCCCAACAGACAGGCAAATTTTCCAACACCATCCACATGCTCAAGATGACCTGTTCCTTTGATTTCGACGATTTTATCAAGTTGTTTCAGGACACCCTTGAAGTTGAAATGTTGAGTTGGATGTTGGTTGGTGTTTATATGCCCTATACCCAACTGTCCGTTCAAAATGATGTCGTTCTCCGTCATTTCTTTGAATTCATTGTCCAAAAAATCTATGCCCGTATAGAGCGTACTGGGAGGAAGCCTCATTTCGAAAGAGGCATACTCATAGTCGAGCGTGATTTGCAATTCTTTACTGCTCGCTGTTACGGCTGTCCCATTGATGTCACCAACTATCGAAATCACACCATTCATTGAGCCAAATAGCGTCTGAGCCATTGACGTACTGCACATGATTCCTGTAAGCAAAACGAGGAGCATTTTTTTACTAAATTGCGTAGGGATTTTAAAAAAATTCATGACCATTTCTTTAGTTATTCATGAGGCGCGTTTGCCTTATTGTATTTTGTTCTTAAGGGTGTTGTGTCGTCTAAACTTCCTATTGAGGTAGGTCAGAGGCCCCTCCAAATCAATCTCTGGAGCATTCAAAGGAGTCATTTTAATGTATTTGTCTACTACTGGCATGTCTATGCTCATGTTTCCTGATGATACATCCAATTCCAATATTTCTTTTTTGAACTGATTCAAATTTGACGAACCTAAGATTTCTGCCGTACTAAGCCAAACATCATCGGTCTCCATGTGGAAAGTAAACCTTCGATCTTCGAACTTATCATCATCTTTGAAGTAAAACAACACTTCCTTATGCTCTGCTGTGGAGAACATAATCGTATCGTTTTTGCTCATTTGTATGGCATAAGCACCCTCCGAGTCGGTCATGGTTCCATGTTCCTTACTCAAGTTATAAACCACCACCGCCGAGAGGCTGCCATTTATGGGATTCACACAATTTATTTTTCCAGTCAATGAAATAAGCTGCTTCTCTGATGCGTCATTTTGACCATACCCAGAGGTTGCACCAAGGAAAATAAAAAATAGAATTGTGGAGATGAATTGAAGTGAATTTTTCATAATGCTAATATTTAAAAGTTTGAATCTTTAACAAAGTACTGCATTTCATTTGTACCTGCACCAGGACTGCCAGACTAATCGAACTACTAACCTCGGAAGGGACAGCCCCGGATACAGGATTTAATATTTTATTTATCAATTGCCGCTCGTGTCTACTATAATGGGGAGTCCATCTTTCCCAACCGGTACAAAGAAGAACTTGGCATTTGGGCTAGTGGATAATTTATCTTGAACCTCCAGGGCTTTGAACTGTAAGTACAGTGGTGTGAGCCCGGCATCAATGATCTGCTGAGCGTCTCGCTGGCCTGCGGCAAGTGTTCGCTGTATTTCTGCATCTTTTTCGGCAATTAGGAGTTCATAGTCCTTTTGCTCAATAGCCTGCTCTACTGCTAGTTTTTTATTTACAGCAGAAGTGACAATGCTCGGATAGGCGATATGATCAACCGTGACATTGTCAAATTGCAGATGCTTGCCGAGCGTCTTTTCTACCAGACGTTCAAATATTTCCATTTCTATTTGTGGACTCTCCGGCGAAATCACTGAGTATTTGTAGGAGGAAAATATGTTGCGCGTAATGCTGATAAATTCAGGGCGAACGATGCTGTTGTAATAATCCCCTCCAACCTCTAATTCCAGTTCTGCCAGCTCCTCTTTATTTGGACGTAAGGTCACGGAGACAGTTAAATTGATGTGTAGCTCGTCGGCTGTAAGTATCGCTACTCTCTCGCTGTACGTCTGCCACTGCACGCTATAATCTACCATACTAGTCCAAGGCCAATGCCAGACCACACCATCGTCGTATATTTTTTCAGTTTTAAGGCCTTTGCCCCAGTTGTTATTTTTCATTGATTGATAGCCTGGTCTGGTGACGGAGCACGCAGAGATTAACATAAAAATCAATAGGGAGATTCCCAAAAATGTCTTTGAAGTTTTCATCATCTTGTTATTAAAAGTTGTAATTGAAATGTATTGAGCGCTAGACGCCAATAGGCGGAAATCTATAACTCTGAAGAAGGATCGAATGCACGATCTCACAGGATTGGGTATATTACGACAACCTGTTCGGTCACCTTAAGACCCTACCTTCGGCTAGCAAAGAAAAGATTGATGAAGTATCCGCAACGGAACTTTAGGGGAAGACAGCCAATCATTCCGGTGATTTGGAAATGCTGTTTTGTGAAATTGTAATGCGAGGTGTTCTGTGAAATCAAAGACCCACATCACGTGTGGGCTTTTGGTCAGTTTGAATTCACGAAGTTTATACTTTATTCGGTTGTCATTCGTCTCGTTACTGTTGCAGCATTCATCCGGCGAGGGCATTTTTTTGTCCCTGAACAAACCAGTAGGGTTCTGACCTTGATGATCGTCTAAACCGAAATGATGTGAGACCTGATGCGCAGCATCTCCGATCTCGAACCGCTGAGCAGAATTGCTGCCACCATCAGAATTCGGAACACAAAGCCAATTACATATAAATGGCGAAATGAACGCCAGCAACAGACTTCCGAAGATGACGTGTTTTGCCTTATGTAATTGCTTAATGTACATCATGGGATGCATTTATATTGCTTATTTATATTTAGTAAGTTTAGTAAACTCATTCATATAGAAACTGACAACTCTCAGTATACCCAAGGTTTTTCCCCGTAAATGAAATGACTTTTATCAGCCACGCTACGTAGTGCCTTATCCTACTTGCTAAAGTATTGATTGGATGTTTGCTCGGATTCGAAGTACAGGACAGCATTGTTAGAACCCGTCGGGTCAAGCGTGATATAGGCTACTGCTTTATCTACTTCATTACCCGTTTGGGGATCTATCGCATATCGGGCGGCTTTCTGTGTTTGAATCTTTTCCACGCACATTTCACAACATCCATAATACATCTTGCCATCAAATGGAACTTCAATTTGTTCCTTACCCATAAAGGCATTGTTCACCATGCAAATCTGATCCAGTGGCAGTCGCCGATTTTCGCTGACCACTTCTACAGGGACTTCCGTCTCTACCTCGGTTGTATTTGTGGCTTTTGCGCTGTTTACTTCCGTATCTAATTTTTGGGGTGTACTCCACCAAAAACCTGCTAAAATAACTAAGGCTAGTCCTACAATACCTATTCCTATTTTCATTGAATTTTTCATACTATTAATTGTTTAACTATCCAACCAGAGGGCTGCCGAGTAACTACTACAAAACTCGAAGTGCAGCCCTCAAGGCTGGAAGTATTATTTATAAGGTCTCTTTAGTACTTCCACATGATTTCATCATACCTCCGAAATACGGATTGCTGATGTCCTTTGATGTACTCAACCAGTGTGCTCCTTTGCTGTCATTTGCCATAGGGCAATGCTGGTAATAAATAGTGTTGCCCCCTGTTCCAAAAGCCTTCAGGCTCTTGTACATGGCTTGATTAAAGACGACAAAAGATGCACGCTGAATTTTAATATCAGATGATGCAGATATTTCGTTCAACGAAGTATTTAATTCCTTCAAATACATCATCCAGTCCATCATTGCACCAGAATCTTTCAGAAGTTCCATATCTACTTTGGCCAATGCATTCTTCACATTTTCGGCTTGTCCTTTAGCTTCTTCGGCATTGTCAGAGGCGAAACTCTGAGTCAATTTTAGAGAGACATTAAAAACATCACTTAACTGATTCGTGAAGCCAGCAGGCACTGTGTAGCTTTTAGCTTTCCCATCCATGTTAGCAGGGGCTTTTTTTGAATGATCCATTTTACCGTGATCATGCTGTGCAAGTGCGCTCATAGAAACAAGAACGCCGAGAGTAATAATTGATAACTTTTTCATTCGTTTATTATTTATTGATTTTCAAAAATTTGACTTAATTAATTGTTTCCTTGTTTTCGCCACAGCTAAGCATGGCTTCTCCATAGTAAGGGTTCTTTACCTCCTTTACGGAGCTAAGCCAGAAGGCGCCTTTGCCATTCCGTGCCATGGGGCAGAATTGGTAATAGACCGTCTCACCCGAAAGGCCAAACATTTTGACCGCTGAATACAGCGCATCGTTGAAATCGGCATAGGCCAATCGCTGGGCTTCAATGTCTTCTGAAGCCTTAATCTGATCAAGGGTTTCATTTAGCGTTTTCAGACTACCCATCCAATGGTTGTGCATTTCGCCCTTCACCAAACTCATATCCACTTTTTGGAGAGCTGCTGTTATCGCCGGAATGGCTGCTGTTACTTTCTTATTGTCTGTTGCCAGAAAACCATCTTCCATCTTTAGGTGTGCCTTGTACACGGCCGTCAACTGCTTTTTGAAGTTGGCGTCTATGGACATGTCCATTTTCATGGCTCCTTCTTTAGATGGTGTTTCTTCAGTTTCAGATTTGGCTGAAGTCTCTTTTTTATCCCCGCCTGTATCCCCATGATTATGACCCGTGGAAACTTTCCCACCTGTAGGGTTCATCATGCTGCTCTCACCTTTGAGCTGAGCCGCTGCATCAATTTTGAACACGCCATTGGAAGCGACCATTTCGCCTTCAGCGAGTCCGCCTTCTACGATGTAGTAGTCTCCTGCATCAGCACCCAAGTCTATTTCTCGAAATTGGAACATATTGTTGTGATCATCAGTCATTACATATACCACGGCTTTTTTTCCTGTCCAGAGTATGGCCGATTTGGGTATCACCAATCGATCGCCTGATCCGGGGAGCATGGTTCTTAAAATTCCTGTCGCCAGCATTTGGGGCTTGAGCAAATCTTTTGGATTATCCAATTCGGCCCTGACACCCGCTACTCTCGACAATCTATCCAGTACAGGGTCTATAAAAGTCACCGTACTTTCAAATTCTTTCCCAGGGATAGACCGGATAGAGAACTTGATCTTATCTCCCAATTTGATCCATGGGATATCACTTTCGTAGGCGTCAAACATGACCCATACGTGTCGCAAATCAACCACCTCGAACAGTGCTGAGCCTTCCTTCACATAATCACCAAGTGCAACGTGACGCATCGTGACTGTGCCTGTGATGGGCGAAAGCACATCGAAATAATAGTTGACTTCACCAGACTCCTCGATTTTGGCAATTTGTGCATCGGTCAAATCCCAAAGTTTTAGTTTGTTGCGAGACGCTTTGTAATAGCTTGGATTCGTCTCCTTGAACTTCATAGCTTCAAATAATTCCTTCTGAGCGGTCACCAAATCTGGTGAATATATTTTAGCCAATAACTGACCTTTTTTTACTTTTTGACCCGTAAAATTGACCATCAGTTTTTCAATTCTACCGGCAAACCGAGCGGTCAATTCAGAAATTTTCCGTTCATCAGCCATGACCTTTCCCGGAAGATAAATCTCCTTATAGGGAGCCGTCTTTTTGATGGTGCTCATTTCCACTTCAGCAATTTTCATTGCCGCATTGGAAAGCTTTACTGTAAACTCTGTGCCATCTCCATCCGATGAATCATCTGTTTCCATCGGGATAAGCGTCATGCCACAAAGGGGGCAATTTCCCGGCTTCTCCATCTTGATTTGTGGATGCATGGAACACGTCCAAAGCGTTCCGGCTTCATGATCCATCTCTGAGTGATCTTCGGTGAGCTCTTCAGGGGAATCAGAACTTCCTCCCAGCACCAACCATCCGATCAGGATTCCAACTATAAGCACCCCAATGGTGGTTAAGTTGATTTTGCTTTTTATGTTATCTATAATTTTCATCTTAAAATTGTTTTGCAGTTAAGTAATTAATGTACGCAACGTATGTGTTCTGATCAGCCCGGGCTTTTTCCAGCTCCAGTTCATATCTCAGCACCTGACGTTCCATTCGCAGTATTTCTTCAAAATCTCTTCCATCAGCTGTATATTCGGCGACCAAGATATCCTGCGATTGATTGGCCAATCTATAGAGTCGCTGATATAGGCTGACTCTCCGTACAGCATCCGAGTAATCTCGCCATCCTTTTTCCAGAAAGGTTGCAAGCTCATTTGCTTTATCCTCTTTTTTATACTCTACCGATGCACGGAGCAATTCCTTTTCCTTCACCATGGCTCGGTACTTTTTTCTGTAAAGAGGAATCCTCACTCCTACTTGTGGAAATATCAACGCGTCTTGCCCATTGTCGGGGAGGTTGATATCCGTACGTTCGGCAACACCGATGTAGGACAGTCCCAGTGTAAAAGATGGAAGCCCCATTTTCTGAGCCACATCAATTTCAGAATCCAGCGATAGCATTTGATAATCGAAACTTTTCAGCAAGGGATTCTGAGCTACGATCGAATCGAGCAGCACGTTTTTGCCCTCTTGAAATGCAATCGTTTGGAGGGTGTCCGGCACCACTACAACCACAGGCGTTTCTGTATTCAACAGTTCGTTGAATCGCGCTTGGATAGGTGTTCGCGAATCGGTCAGGTATTGAATTTGATTGTTCAATTCCTCCAGATCCATTTCTACACGAAGCAAGTCAACGGCACTACCTGTCGCAGACTCCAACCGAACATTAGCCAACTGACGAAACGACTCCAATAAGAGAATATTCTCATCGGTAATTTCAATGGCTGCTTCCAGTACGTACAGATCAAAATAGGTTGCTCGAACATCAAAAAACAGCTTGTTCTTTGCTTCTTCAAAAGCCTGATACCTGGCTTTTGCCAATTGAGCAACCACATTTCCCTGTGACTCCAACTGCCCAAACCAGGGGAACGCCTGACTTATCGAGATTCCTGCCTTCTGCGCACCCACCCTTGTTTCCACAGGGCTGGTAAAGACATTGAACATAACAGAGGGATCAGGCAAAGCTGTTGCTTGAGGTAACCTCTCCAATACGGCCAAATATTGATTAAATATGGCCTTCAAATCCGGATTGTTCTCGGCTGCCAGTTGCAAATACTCATCTACCGGATTCGTTGAATCCTGGGCCGCCACTTGTGTTCCCAGCATTAGGAACATCAAGAGGAAGCTATATATATAATTTAATAGTTGTCTCATCTTTATTTCAATTTAGCTTGTCGTGTAACAACACCTTCTTGCCATGCACAATAGAGGGTAGGCACCACAAACATGGTGATCACCTGAATGAGCATTCCTCCAAATGAAGGGATGGCCATCGGCACCATGATATCAGCCCCTTTTCCTGTAGAGGTAAGTACGGGTATAAGTGCAATCACGGCCACAGCAGCGGTCATCATTGCGGGTCTTACCCGTTTCACTCCAGCATGCATAATGGCTTCTCTGACTTTTTCAACCGTCTTGGGTTTTTCCCGCTCAAAGGTCTGCTTGATGTACGTGCCCATGATCACGCCATCATCCGTCGCAATTCCGAAAAGGGCTATAAACCCGACCCAGACGGCCACACTGAGATTGACGGTGTGAATGGAGAACAGATCCCGCATATTGACATCTGCAATGGAGAAATTCAAAAACCACCCTTGAGAATACAGCCAAAGCATAATGAATCCTCCAGAGAAGGCCACAAAGATTCCCGAGAAAACCATGGTGGTGGTTTGTACATTTCCAAATTGGAAATAAAGAATCAGGAAGATGGCAATCAATGAAATCGGTACGACTATGGCTAGTCGCTTGGTCGCTCTTATTTGATTTTCATAATTTCCTGTGAATTTGTAAGACACGCCAGCAGGAAGCATAAACTCTCCGGCATCCATCTTGGCCTGAATGAAGCGCTGGGCTTCTTCCACCACATCGACTTCAGCAAAACCTTCCTTCTTATCAAAAATCACATAGCCATCTAGAAAGGTGTCCTCACTTTTGATTACCTGTGGGCCTCTACGGTAGGTGATTTCGGCCAGCTCGCCCAGGGGTATTTGTGCGCCTGTGGGCGTGGGGATGAGTACGTTCATTACATCATCAGGATTGTCCCGGAACTCTCGAGCGTATCTCACTCTGACGGGAAAACGTTCACGGCCTTCGATAGTCGTAGTAAGTTTGATACCACCAATAGCCACTTCGATGAAGTTTTGGATGTCCTTCATCGTGAGACCATATCTCGCAATGGCATCTCTGTCCACATCAAATTCGAGATAGGGCTTACCCACGATCCTGTCTGCAAATACTGAGGCAGTTTCGATGCTGGGTACTTGTTGCAGGATTTTCTCCAGTTCCAGTCCTACTGATTCGATGGTCTCCAGGTCAGGCCCAAATACTTTAATGCCAATAGGTGCCCGCATCCCTGTAGCCAGCATGATCAGCCTTGTTTGGATGGGTTGCAGTTTGGGAGCAGATGTCATCCCAGGGACTTTGGTGGATTTTAATATTTCCTGCCAGATGTCGTCAGGTGAATTGATATGATCACGCCACTGACGGAAATACTTCCCTCTCTTCTTGTCCACTATGAGATCTTCGTCCAGAATTACTCGATATTCATCACCCTTAAGATCATAGGTGGAGCCATCTTTCAAGAGGAAATGGCCCTCATCATCCACTTTGAATCGTTCTCGGTGACCGTTCTCGTCCACCATGAATTCAGGTTTGTAGTTGATCGTGTTCTCAAACATGGAAATGGGCGCAGGATCCAGTGCTGAATTCACACGCCCCCATTTACCCACCACCGATTCTACTTCAGGAATCTGCGCTACAAACGCATCTACTTTTCGAATAACGTCAATGTTTTCCTCTATACCAGAATGTGACATGGTCGTGGGCATAAGCAAATACGAACCTTCATCCAATGGTGGCATAAATTCATTGCCTGAACCAGGGAATTTTTTGTTCATGTATTGCCATCCATTTGATTGCCTCATCTCATATCCCATGGATTCCGATCCATTTGCGACAAAACCAAATATTCTCTCAAAGCCCTGCCAGCCCAAAATTCCAAATAATAGGATGGAGATTGGGATCATAAAGAATTTCATTTTATTCTCCAGACACCATTTTAACAAAATTGGGTAGAAATGAACAATGGTGAGCAGTGTGCCAAGTATCGAGGAGACCAAAATGATCACAAAAAGGTAGTTGACAAAAAAGCTGTTTTGTACTCCGAGTGGCATCCAGGCACCATTTAGGAAATAGACTACCGTAAGTAGAATAATCACCGTGTTAATACGTGTTACCCATTTGGATAATTTTTCCGGCCACTTGTCTTCAAAGAAATTATTCATTCCAAACAAGATCAAGGCAATGGCAGGAATGCTACCATACATGATGAGGAAGGTGAGTCCTAGTGCAGCTATTACCACTCCCCATATTCGCTTAGATCGTTGTTTATTGAATCGAATAGCAAATACGACGTTCGCCAGAGCAGGTACGACAATTAATCCAAGTAAGAGTGAGGATAAAAGTGCAAAAGTTTTTGTGAAAGCAAGCGGCTTAAATAGCTTCCCCTCTGAAGCCTGCATGGCAAATACGGGCAAGAAACTAACAATGGTTGTGGCCAATGCAGTCATAATCGCAGAGGCCACTTCCACGGATGCCTCATATACTATGCCCAGTAATTTTTTACCTCGGGCACCTTCATTTTCTTCCATTTCGAGATGCCGGACAATGTTCTCCACAAAGACCACCCCGACATCCACCATGACCCCTATCGCAATAGCGATCCCTGAGAGTGCCACTACATTGGCATCCACGCCGAAGTACCGCATGACAATGAAGGTCATCAATACGCCGATGGGCAGCAAAGTGGAAATAATGATCGATGCACGGATATTCATCATAAGCACGATCACCACTATAATGGAAATCAGAATTTCATGTTCCAGTGCTTCTTCGAGAGTACCCAGTGTTTCTTTGATCAAGCCCGAGCGATCATAGAAGGGGACGACTGTTACTTTTGAGACGGTTCCATCTTCAAGCGTTTTGGAAGGGAGACCGGGAGATATTTCCTCAATCTTTTTCTTCACGTTTTCAATGACCTGCAAGGGATTTGCTCCGTAGCGGGACACTACCACAGCTCCTGTTGCTTCAGATCCACCTTTGTCCAAACCACCTCTTCTTGTCTCAGGGCCAAAATGTACCTGAGCCACATCCTTGATTCGGATGGGGGTATTGTCATTAACTGTGATGACCGCCTTCTCGAGATCGTCCAGATTTTTGATATAGCCCAGCCCCCTCACAAGGTATTCGGCATTATTGAATTCCATCGTACGAGCACCCACATCGAGGTTACTCTTTCTTACGGCATTCATTATTTGAGCCACATCTACATTGTATTCCTTCATGGCCACCGGGTCAATATCGACCTGATATTCTTTTACAAATCCACCGATGGCGGCCACTTCGGAAACACCTTCTGCTGATGTAAGTGCAAAGCCCACATAAAAATCCTGAAGGGTTCGAAGTTCTTGAGGATCCCATCCGCCGGCAGGTTCACCCGTTTCCGGATTACGGCCTTCCAGCGTGTACCAAAATATTTGCCCCAGTGCGGTCGCATCCGGGCCAAGTGCCGGCTGTACTTCACCAGGAATCGTACCTGCAGGAAGGGAATTGAGTTTTTCCAGTATCCTGGTACGACCCCAATAAAACTCGACATCATCGTTGAATATGATGTAAATCGTAGATAGACCGAAAATGGAATTACTTCGGATGGTCTTTACTCCCGGGATTCCCAGAAGAGCAGTTGTTAGCGGATAGGAAATTTGATCTTCGATATCTTGCGGCGACCTTCCCATCCACGTTGTGAATACGATTTGTTGGTTTTCACCAATATCAGGGATCGCGTCCACAGGAACTGGATCACGGGGGAAATTGTCCATTTTCCAGTTAAACGGTGCTGTCGATATGCCCCATCCGATGAAGACAAGTACCAACAAACCCGTTACCAATTTGTTCTCTAAAAAGAACTTGATAAGTTTATTAAGCATTATGATAAATATTTATTGAATAAAAATATAGCATTGAAAATGAATCATATGACATGAAACATTAGAGTAACCCACAGATTAATCCGACGGACTAATCTGGAATCCTAGCCTATATTTAATCAAATACGGAAAACCTGATGCAGAACGAGAATGTCCGGGTCAGGATAAGGGGGGGATGTATCAACTACATGATACTTGTCGCTGTTAAAATCCAGGTCAATGTCATACAGAACACTGGCGACAACTGTTGCAATAAAAGTGTCACCCAATACCTCGACAATACTTTTCTCAAGTAAATCCTTGGTATCCACTGATGTGTACTCATTTTGACAACAATCGGAAGAGGTGATATTTTGTTCCATGTCATCTTTAGATGACATGTCCATTCCACAGTCAAGATGCTCTTCTCCAAGCATCATTTGGCCTTTTACGATAAGGCCTCCACACGTGTGGCTACCATAGGTAATACCCACGCTTCCAAAGAGCAAGATCACGGCGAGCGATATGGAAATTGTTTTTTTCAACTGGGCAAATATACGTCTTAGCTCTGATTTAGTTTTATGATATATGTTAATAAAAATTAAAATATGAATCACCTAAATAGTCGGTTTGTTGTGATTGTCTGGAGTTGGAGTACACAATAAGCTTCATATACTACGATCTCAGCTCCTTTAGAATCACAAAAAACAAGCTAAAATTCAATGCGACAGTCCCCTCATGGAGCTGGACAATAGACCGAAGGTGGAGAAAATCATAAAAAGTTTCATTGATTTTAAATTGATCGAAATCACCTTAAAGACATACATTTGAAAAAGTCAATTTGGCCAAATCGAAATGCTCAACAAAGTAAAACCACTACTTGCCCTCACGAAAGAATATCTACTATTGGCACTCATGGTCACTGTTTTTTATGCCGCAATGGCCATGTTGGGACATAAAAATCATTCAGCCATTTGGTCAGGTGTTTTGGTCGTTTTTTCTAGCCTAAAAGTTGTCCTCCTCGTTTCATTCACATTTCAAAAACTGGATAGGCTTGCTAGTGCTAATCATTCTTTTAATCATTTACTTCTTTTGCTTGGTGCAGTTATCTCTCTGATCGTCGTGTCATTCACTTTTGATTATTTGTGCCTATTGGAAATTTATCCGGAGGCTTTTTCGGGCATAGATCAAGAACAGTCATTGGTCTATAGATTTTTAAACTTGTTATATTTTAGTATCGTCACCTATACTACGGTCGGATATGGAGACATTGCTCCTATTATTCCAGCTGCCAAATTGCTTAGTGTTTTAGAAATTATAACGGCGTTCGTGGTTATCGTTTTTATTTTAACAAAGTACTTTCGAAAGTAACTGTGTCCTGGCATTAGCCAATAACCCTAATAGATTTAAAAATCAGAATCACAATCTCAACCTCAGTGCATTCAATATTACCGAAACCGAGCTAAAGCTCATCGCAGCGGCGGCCATCATCGGGCTTAGTAGCAAACCAAAAGCAGGAAAGAATACACCTGCAGCTATTGGCACACCTACCGTGTTGTAAATAAACGCGAAGAAGAGATTTTGGCGAATGTTCTTCATCACATCATGACTCAAGGTTCTGGCATTTACGATTCCATGAAGGTTTCCTTTGACCAGCGTGATCTCAGCACTTTCCATCGCTATGTCCGTGCCAGTGCCCATGGCGATACCGACATTGGCCTGGGTGAGGGCAGGGGCATCATTGATGCCGTCTCCGGCCATGGCTACCTTTTTGTCTTTGTCTTGCAGTTCCTTTACATAATTGAATTTATCCTCTGGCAGACAATTGGCTTTGAAGTCATCGAGTTTCAATTCTTCGGCGACAGCACGTGCCGTAATTTCATTGTCTCCCGTGAGCATGACTACTTTCATGCCCGTCTTTTGTAGCTGTTGGATGGCTGCTGCAGAGGTATCCTTGATCTTGTCCGCCACACTCACCGCTCCAGTAAGTTTTCCATTGAGAACGAGATACATCACTGTTTGTCCCTGGCCTTGCAAAGACTCCACGTGCTCTTTTTGCTCGTCTTCTATTTCTATTCCCAGCTCTTCTACCAGCTTTCTATTACCAAGGGACACTTCGTCTGGTCCAATCTTTCCGGTGACTCCTTTGCCGGTGACAGACTGAAAATTTTCCACCTCTTTTACCTTCAGCCCTTTCTCTTTTGCTCCTTTCACAATTGCCTCGGCTAGTGGATGCTCGCTGTGCGCATCTACGGAGGCGGCATAGATCAACACATCATCTGTGGAGGTATTGGAAAAAGAAAGTGCCTCTTTGAAGGACGGTTTGCCTTCGGTGATCGTTCCCGTCTTGTCGATCAAGAGCGTGTCGATTTTCTCCATGGCTTCAATGGCCTCTGCATCTTTGACCAGTACACCCTGCTGGGCGCCTCTGCCTGTACCCACCATGATGGACATGGGAGTGGCTAATCCAAGCGCACACGGACAGGCGATAACCAATACCGAAACAGCATTGACAAATGCGTACACAAGTGCTGGTTCTGGTCCGAGGAAATTCCACAGTAGAAAGGTGGTGATTGAAATACCCACAACTATCGGCACGAAGTACTTGGAAATGGTGTCAGCGAGTTTCTGGATAGGAGCTCTTGATCTACTTGCTTGATTCACCAGTTCGATGATTTGTGCAAGCAGCGTGTCGGTTCCTATCTTGAGTGCCTCCATTTCGAATGATCCGGTTCCATTGATCGTACCAGCGGTCACTTTATCCTCCGTTTGCTTTTCGGCAGGAATGGGTTCGCCGGTGATCATGCTCTCATCCACGCTGCTGTGACCTTTCGTGACCGCACCATCTACGGGAATTTTGTCACCAGGTCGGATTTTAATGATTTCCCCGATTTGGATATCATCAACAGAGACCTTCACTTCCTCCCCATTTCTAATCACGATAGCTTCTGGTGGTACCAGATTGAGTAATGCCTTGATAGCTGAATTGGTTTGCTGATGCGCCCGTAATTCCATGACTTGGCCAAGCAACACCAACGTGAGAATCACGGTGGCTGCCTCGAAATACAAATGCACCTGACCATTCATTTTGAATTCATCAGGAAACAATTGTGGAAATAGAAGAGCGATAACACTAAAGATATAAGCCGCACCCACGCCAAGTGATATCAATGTCCACATATTAGGAGACCAACGTCTGACGCTGGCATAGCCTCGCTTGAAAAACTCACCACTGGAATACAGGAGCACAGGAGTGGAGAGAATGAATTGCACCCATCCCCAGAATTTCGGTGGAGCGAAATCGTTGAAAGGAATACCGATCAACTCGCCCATGGCAATAATAAAAATGGGGACGGTGAAAACTACGGCTACCCAAAATCGGCGCAACATTCGTTTGTAGGATTGATCTTCTTCGTCATCATCCTTCTCGACCTTCATCGCTACCAAATCCATTCCACAGCTAGGGCAGCTTCCTGGCGCATCTTCGATTACTTCGGGGTGCATAGGGCACGTGTACATTTTCGAGGTAGGGGTTAGCGAGATTTGTTTGATCAAATCCATTCCACAAACAGGACAGGCAGCTGCCTCATCATACGTTTTATTGCCCTCGCATTGCATGGGACAATAGTATTTCCCGGCAGGAATATCCTGAGCCTGCACATTGTGATCATGATGCAAATGACTTTCACCATGACAGCAGGTGGGTTCTTCTTTCGTTTCATGAGAATGCGGTGAATTATTGGTGCTACAGCAATCGGCCTTTCCGTGTGTTTGCTCAGATGTATGTTTATGCGCGTGATGATTTTCCATGTGCTTATGTTTTGGTTTCCGGTTGCTTGCTTATAGTAGTTAACCCTACTTTGTCAAATTGATAATATCGTCACATTGAGGTTCTCGAAATGTATTTCGAATGCTGATTTCGACAGGCTCAACCTGACATCCTTATATCGGTTCTGATAATATGGCAAAGTAGTGTTAAACAAGCTATTAAATTTTCAACGGGTTACTTTTCCTTTTGCAAATCTAGCTCAACAAACCCGCCAACGATTAACAGAATATTCGTTGAGATGTGTAAGATTAGGAGACTTGATCCAGGGGCGTTTGTAATACTCCCCCCATCTTGGTGTAGCTTGTAGCTACACCCTATTCGTTCGTTTGTAACGAACATAACGTAAATTGTACGCCAAAACAGGAAACAATATGGGAGATAGCTCTCAATCCCAGATCAGTAAGGGTTTTGACAACCCCAAGGTCTGAGGCAAACTCTTCGGTCGCGTTGAATAAGAAAGGACTCACGTCTTTTGCCATTTCTTTCATGCTGGGAGTCTATACGAGATCAAAAGCGGAAGCCCGGGAGATAGGCAATACCGTTTATGTTTTCCTTCGGGACACACTACGGCTACCGATCAACTGGGAGAAAAGCGGGATACGCAGACCTGTAAACTTCGAGTTGCTGGGGCATGGATTTGCAGCAGTTTACAAGAAAGGGGTGAAGGGGCAATACCAGTTGGTAGTATCAAAGAAAGCGTGGAAGAATCTGAAACGTAAGCTGAAGGATATTTCCAGGAAGACCAGACCGATGAGTATAGCGGAGCGGTTTCAAAAGCTGGCCGAAGTGTGGAAAGGATGGGTGAATAATTTTCGCTTGGCGAATATTCACGCCAAACTTAAAGCACTTGACGAATGGCTGAGAAACCGTCTGAGATACTGCATCTGGCATGACTGGAAACGACCTGAGCGCAAGCGCAAGAACCTGATTCGATTGGGAATGGATAGCGACAGGGCATATGCCTATAGCAGGACGAGGAGGGAGGTTGGGCAGTAGCCCAGAGTCCTATTCTACGAACTACTGTCACACTGTCAGACTAAGAAGGAGAGGGTACGAATCGATGCTTTCTTATTACCGTAAAACCCAACCGCTTCGGCGGTCCGACTGAGATTTCAGTGAACCGCCCAGTCCGAGACCCGTACGCTGGGTGGTGTGAGAGGCGCACCCCCATCAGCTACCACTGGTGAGGCCGCCTACTCGATTATGATTTCGTCTTTCTCTCTTGCCAGAGGGGCCTTCATTTTTGTAGGCCAAAAACGAAGCAAAAAGCCTTTCGGATAATTGAAAGCCCTCGGCTCTCCCGCTAGCCAATCCCACAGGCCGAACGGCTCCAGCAACACGGCCTTCATCGCTCATCCGCCCAATTATCCGCCCCACGCCCCCTTAAGATTGACGTTCACGGGTTTTCAGCTTCACTGGTCCACCAGTGCATTGCTTCCTGCCCTGCGCCATCTGCTAAAAAATCCTTTTTCCCACCCCTCCAACTCTTAAGCATGCAACTGTTCACCAGCTGGCTGAGACAAACCTAATTGTTGAAAAGTTCCCGATCCCGTTCTTTGTTAGAAAATATTTTTGACGCCTTTTGCAATTCCTCCTCCCAGCCTATGCTACCCAGCCTATTTCTACGCTAACAGGTGTCACGTCCTAAAATACGGCTACAGGTTAAACATTGATTAAACTGTTATTATTAACTAAGCGTTAATATACCGATATAATTGATTATTTTTTTGTATCTTTGTGCTATGGAAAAATCAGATTTCAGAAAGCTCTCAAGCCAAGAAAGGCTCAGTTATCGTAAACGGGCAATCAG
>Ga0316209_1000454_pt1 | contig 73348 bp, 88 predicted proteins | sample 6monopyrite_MG_FD_204945 | JGI IMG/M metagenome (GOLD analysis project Ga0316209, IMG submission 204945) | Microbial mat bacterial communities from mineral coupon in-situ incubated in ocean water Damariscotta River, Maine, United States -... | ecosystem: Environmental > Aquatic > Marine >... | reverse complement strand
AATAGACTGCCATTCTTGGTGGCTACGCCGTTTACCTTTCGTCATTATCTGCTCCGCTATTTTTGAATAGCAGGCAGTTTATAAGAGGATGATATTAATAATAGGTGGTGTTTACTGGACGCTTACCATTAATATGCAGTTTCAGCCATTCTGCTGTTACTAGAGTATCCAAATTAACATCTCCAAGTGTGAACTCAAAATATAAATGGGGAACTTGGAAGCATAACCCTTCAATAAGTCGCGCAAATTACTGCGTTGAACTTGATTGACTTATACCGTCCAACGCCGTAAATGCTTGTTTGATTTGATTATGTAATTGGTCAGTAAACTGGCCTGGAGGCAGCGTAATGGCAATACTATTTGCTTCTTCTAGCCTCTGCCTAGCTTTTGCCATGAAGCCAGATCCTGCTTCCGCACTATGCCAATTCATCAAGGTGATGAGGTGGGTAGTTTTTTGAACATAATCATTGTGGTTTTTAAATCTAGAAAAAATATTAAGAGCCTCCTGAAATTCGACTCGTCCTGCACCTGGATCACCCATTGCAAAATAAGTGTTTGCAATACCACGCTTGGCAGCAACGGCATCATTCATGGTTATTGCTGTATCGTACGCCAAAAGAAACATATCTTGCGCCCTTTGCATTTCAGAAGCATTCTGAAGAGAAACGCCAACGGAATAAGCTTCTATTGCAGAAACTTCTTCGATTGGAAGCTTCGCTATCAAACTTGCCGCCTGAGATGAGAGCAATGAATTTTCCTGATTTAATTGACCACCAATAAAAGCAATAGCACCTGGGTCAGTAGTATACTTTTGTGTTAGTTCAAAATTTTCTTTTGGTAAGTCTGTTAGTTGCTGAAGCATGCCACGCAATTCAGATTTTAAAGCCTGTAAATCTTGCGATTTAACTCTTTCATTGGAAACGTATGTAGTGCCAAAAGAGAATACAAGCGCCAATATTGAAAGTATAACTGGGATATTTTTATACCATGGAGTTTTGCCCTTCATAAGTTCAATCTGAAGTGCGTCAACTTCTTTCTTTAGAAGTTTATATTCTTCTTTTATTTCTTCTATATTTTCCATTGCCATTCCTTTACTAGGTATTTATAACTTGTTGATGACTTGACAATATAATGCTCGAGTTGAGGTACGGTGCGTTTTATTGCGTCGTCGCTCTCGAACAATTTGATACCTTTTATTTTATTCAAACTCTGATATAGCTACCATATAATTCTTGCCGTAATATTTTGCGCATTTCGGACATGTAGTATAGAAAAAGTATGTTTTCTTTACATGTTTTCCTTTGCTCTTTACAAATATTTCCATTTCTTTTTCCCACTTAGGTGCATTTTTATATGCCCCCCTCAAAAACCTTTGTCAAATAATTTCCTGTCATATGAATCATTTCCTGACCGGGAACATCTTTATTTACTGAAAAATAATGTTCCCCAGTCCAAGCCGATGGATCATAAGATAGAACAATGAAATCATTTTCATCTTTTGCGTTAACATTTTCAATAGCGCTAAATATTTTAGGAAAAACAGAACCCATATTGATAGGCACATGGAAAATACTTTTGGTTTTTGGTTTTTGCTTTTACAAACAGCTTATCCTCAAAGTGAAGCTCCTGTTCATCCCATCCTTCTGGATTGAATCTTGGAAAACGGTTTGTGGGATTATCACTCATATCATACTTAGGCAAAGCATTAACTTCCATTATCACTATCCTTATTGTTATTCTGATACATTTAATTCGCAAACATAACGAAGCCGTAGCAAACCTTGTTCGTCGCAAGTAAAAATAATTTATTCAAATCGATCTTCAATCGCTTGCGTGTGATCACTCACAAAACTGGTGATGGTGGTAAAGTGCGGAACGGTATCGCAGGAAAGCGCTTTAAATATAATATTAGTTTGGCAACACCATTCAACTTCTCGGCTAGAGGTAATACCTTTAGAGTATGCGAATAAAATTATTTTTAAAAGAATAGCTGGGGCGTATGCAGGGTGATCATTGTCTGTATTGTTATAAGCTGAAAAATAAACAGATAGATAGAGTTTGTTGCCAATTAAAAAATAGATGGCATGTTCAAAGGTGCCGGATTGTAATTGATCTAGATGATTAATCACAAGCATAGCGTTTTGGTTGTAGACACAGGGAACAAAGTTTGGCATTTACATGACTCCGTTTGTGTTGAATCATTGTAACAAGTATTTTTACACCTTTAGGTTTTCTACAGCCTCAACGACCTGATAAGTAGCCGACCGCTACCTGGCTGGTTCATGTGTGCGTGGACTTCCCAGCTTTTACTAGGCCTTCTTAACTATACTAATTACAAACAACAAAATTATAGCGCCAACAGTGGCTGTAATTATAGAGCCTATTAACCCGACTGCTGTTATGCCTAGCAAACCGAATACAAAGCCACCCAACACAGCGCCAACAATTCCCACAAGAATATTACCTATGACGCCAAATCCTCCTCCTTTCATTATGTTGCCAGCAAGCCACCCAGCCAGCGCGCCAATGGCTAAAAAGATTATTAAGCTATTTATATCCATGATGCCTCCAGTTTTTACTTTTTAGTGAAAAGGTAGATGCCAACAACAAAACTAACAGCACCCGTAATGTAGAAAGTCATTACCTTATCTGTATCTGAACCTGTAACAGTTTGTGTTATTTGTGAACCGACAGAACCCGATAATTGATAGCCCCATAATGCGAGACCAAGCCCGATAACCACCAGGGCAATACCAATAATTTTCATTGTAGTTCCTGAACCCATTGTCATGTTGAACTCCTAATAGTTGAAATAAAAGAAATATTTTTAGTGTTATCTCTGACGTTGAGCTAAACAGCTCGAAACACTCTCAGGGTCAGGCCCTACATCTATATAGATTAAAACGTAAGGCCTTACCCTAAAACTCTTTTTATCTCAAATGTTGCGTAAAAAAAAAAGGACCCAACCGGGCCCTTTTCTCCTGTCACTGTGCTTTCATACGATATAACGCATACCTTATGGAGCCGGTTGCGTAACCGTATTCTGATCCAACGTCACGGCGGTCTGTGATAACAGTCTGCCATTAACTGTAGAATTTGTATTTACAGTAATACCTTTCACTGCAAGCACTATGCCCTCAAAGACAGCATTTGTCCCGATGGCAACACCCGTACCGCCACCGACCTGCCAGAAGATATTTTTGGGCAATGCACCGCCCGCCAAAAGGATACTACTGTCGTTGGCCTGGGTAATATCCCCTGCTACCTGGAATATCCAGACATCATTTGCACCACCCGAGAGGGTGACATCAGTCGAGATCAAAACGCCTGTACCCCATTTGTAAAGACCGGGTACCAGGGTCTGGCCGCTGATATCGCCCGCGTGCAGTTCAGTAAAATCAGGCGTAGTCCTGCCTGCAGCATCGGTATAGGCCGTTCCCATATCGAGCACTGCATTGGCGACCAGCGTATTGTCCGGTGCAGCACCCGCAAAGCAGCTGACATCGCTGCTACCGGTATAGGCTGCATCAGCGCCGTAGATGGTACCGGCTATTTCTGTACAGAACACATTATCCATCGCCGCTGCGGTGATCGGGCTGGCACCGATGTTACCGGTGATAGCCGACGTAGGAACGTTGGTGATGCCGGTTTTTGTCAGAATGACAAAATCTCCCGCCGTTCTAAGATTAACCGCCGCAGGTCCAACAGCAACGACAGTGCCGGTCGTAAAGCTCCACACCACGTTAGCCGCCAGTGGATTGGCAGCAAGGTCAGTAATCGCCGTTGTCAGCGTCGCGGTATAGACAGTGCTAGCAACGAGATCGCTGGCCGGATTAAAGGTCGCCACCTTGTTGCTGTAGCTAACTGCGCCTGAAACTGGCGTGGCGCCTGCACTCAAGGTAAAGGTCGATGTGTTAACGGTAGTGGGGTCAAGCGCCTCATTAAAGTTAGCAATAATGTTGCCATTAAGTGCAAAACCCGTGGCCGTGTCAGCAGGGGTGGTCGAGTTTACCGTGGGGCTGGTAGTGTCTGCTGCCGTGCCGCTGGTAAAGCTCCAGACATAGTTGCTTGCCAACACCTTACCGGCTGAGCTTTTTACTGCCGTGGTAATTGTTGCGGTATATACCGTGCTAGCTGTCATATTACTGCCCGGAATAAAGCTCGCGGTATTGGTTGCAGCGTCAAGACTCACAGTACCAACCAGCGCAGCTTCGCCTGCACCTTGTACCGTAAAACTTACAGTGTCTAAGGTTGTGGCATCCATCGCCTCACTAAAGGTGGCGACCACTTTGCTGTTGAGCGCTACCGCTGTGGCGGTGTCTGCCGGACTGGTAGCGATCACCGTGGGCACGGCACCACTGCTGCTGTCGTGAAAACAGCCTGACACAAGGGTAAGGGTGGCAAGCAGGAGCGCGGCTAGCCATAAACTTCGGCCAATGTATTTGTTGTTCGTATTCATTGTTTTTCTCCTAAGGAGATTTTTTCATCGTGGGTTACTGGTAACACGATATTTGATGGAGCAAAAGTCAGGCTATTGCTGTAGTTGCTCTTTTATCCACGACGCACCAGGTGAATCAATAGTCCTGTATTGTTTATGCTGTTTGCGTAAAGGGTTATTATGGGCGACCGCCTAGTACTAGGCCTCAGGCGAGAGGGAAGAACAGCATCATGCGCTTAATTAGGCAAATAGGTTAACTATTTTTCAAATTAACTACCAATTAAAATAGGTTTATAATGCCGCTATCTGTACAGGCTGCATTCGCAGCGTAGGAGATTGCTAATTTTAAGAAAACCCAAATTGATTTTTCGCTACTGTAACAACGTCCATGCTAGTATCGGCGAACAAGCATGCATACCGTAATGCTTCAATATAAGAGGTATTTTTATCATGAAGACACTCAAACGTACGCTATCCCTTATTTTATTTATTCCATTGATCAGCGTTTCTTTTGGTAATGCTCAGGCTGCGATAATTTCGAATGATCAGATTATTCATAAGACAGATCAGGTCAATGATAAGGCCGCTCTGCTGCAAACTTTTAAGCGGGCAGAGGTACAGGCGCAACTGTCCAGCATGGGTGTAAGCTCAGCTGACCTTGAAAACCGAGTTGATCAAATGACACAGGGAGAATTAACACAGCTTAATCAACAGATGGCTGAACTGCCAGCTGGCGCGAGTGCGGGTGGCATCATTCTAACCGTATTCCTTGTCTTTGTAATTACGGATGTCATTGGCGCAACGGATATATTTCCATTCATCCATCCTGTTAATTAATAACCGTAAATGAAAAGATTAAGTTTGCTTGTATGTCTGTTGATACTCAGTAGTTGTGCATCAACACCACAAAGCAGGCAAATACGGTCTAAGCTGCCGGATTCACTGCCCTCGGCAGTTGAGCTGGCAGACACTCCGTTTTACCCACAATCAGAGTACCAGTGCGGCCCTGCCGCACTGGCTACACTGTTGCAGTTCCATGGCGTGAAAACAACACCCGAAGAATTATCCAGGCAGATTTATATCCCCGATCGTAAGGGCAGCCTGCAAATTGAAATAACTACGGCGGCACGGCGTCATGAAATGCTGCCCTATCAAATAGAGCCACAGATGCTTGACCTCTTCACTGAAATAGCGGCGGGCAATCCTGTGCTGGTTTTACAAAATCTCAGTTTCGAATGGTATCCAAAATGGCATTACGCGGTGGTTATTGGTTACGATACTAACAGGCATGAAATTATGCTTCGTTCTGGCACCACGCAACGTTGGGTGACCCCCTTTGAAGTATTTGAACGCACCTGGCAACGCGCTGATTCCTGGGCGTTGGCCATTGTGCCGGTTGGCGTAATACCCAAAACAGCTAAGCCTCTGCGCTATCTGAAAACAGCCTATGCCTTCGAGGAAACAGGACACCCGGAACTGGCGCTCAAAGCCTACCGGTCAGCAAGCCAACAATGGCCGGATGTGGCAGATGCGTGGATGGCGCTGGGGAATGTGGCTTATCAAAATAATGACTGGTCAGAAGCAATTAAAGCATTTACTAGCGCCTCCCGTCTGGCACCAGAATCGGTCGCTGGCTGGAACAATCTGGCTTATGCGTTATATGCTTATGGTTGTGGCGCCCAGGCACAGATGTCTCTGCAATGCGGTTTGAAGCTTTCACCAGCTGATAAAAATCTGCAGAACTCCTGGCATGAGCTAACCGCCAGCCCTGTTAGTAACGACGCTGTCGCATGTCCGATGGTTCAGTGTTATTAGAGCTATTTTTGGATAGATACTGACATAGAGTTTTGGTTGTAGACACTAGAAACAAAGTTTGGCATTTACATAACTCCGTTTGTGTTGAATCACTGTAACAAATATTTTTACACCTTTAGGTTTTTCTACAGCCTCAACCCAGCAACAAGTGGCGCATTCAAGCGTCCACTTAATTCGTTATATGCTGAGCTTCAGCATTCAGTAAGGCTTACAGCAAGTCCACCTAATGATGTTTCCTTATATTTATGTGACATTTCCAATCCAGTTTGTTTCATCGCTTCAATGCAATTATCCAGTGGCATGAAGTGAACGCCGTTGCCTCGAAGCGCAAGAGAGGCTGCTGTATACGCTTTAATTGCACCAAAACCATTACGTTCGATACACGGCACTTGAACAAGGCCATTAACGGGGTCACACGTCATACCAAGGTGGTGTTCAAGCGCTATCTCGGCAGCATTTTCTACTTGTTCAGGTGTGCCACCACGAATCGAACACAAACCTGCGGCGGCCATCGCTGCCGCGGAACCAACCTCACCCTGACAACCGACTTCAGCACCGGAAATAGAGCTTCGATGTTTAATTAAACCACCAATGGCACTCGCGGTAAGAAGAAAATCCCGCACTTGTTCTTTTGTAACATTTTCATGGGTGATGCAATAATAGACAACAGCAGGTATAACGCCAGCAGCACCGTTTGTTGGAGCGGTCACCACCATATTACCGGCTGCATTTTCTTCATTCACAGCCATGGCATAAGCACATAACCAGTCATTGATATTTGCATTAACAGGATTGTTTTTAAGGCTCTGATAAAGATCTTTAGCGCGTCGCGAAATACCCAGGCCACCAGGTAATATGCCTTCGGCCTCCAGCCCCTTTTCAATGCAGGCTTGCATGGATTGCCATATTTTATCCATGCCTTCAAGAAGAGTGGTTTCAGTTAATTGTTCAAGTTCGTTAATCAACTTCATCTGTGCTATTGAAATGTTACTGTCTTTCGCCATTTGTAACATAGCACCTGCCGAATCAAACGGATATTTGCAGGAAGATGAGGATTCCATTTTAAGGGGTGCCTGCAATTGATTAATTTCTGCCAATGTATTTATAAAGCCACCACCAATTGAAAAATAAGTTTCTGAATATAATTTCTTTTTGTCGTGACCTATAAGATCAAAAATCATACCGTTAGGATGCTCGGGTAAGGGCTCCCCTTTATCAAAAATAATGTGATCATCTGGAATAAATGAAATGCGCAGGCTCTTATCTATACAAATATGCTCACTTTCCCAGATCTGTTTAACCAGGCCTGCAACATCTTTATCGACTAGACTAGCCGGTAGATGGCCATGTAATCCTAAAGCAACCGCGCGATCGGTAGAATGCCCCTTACCTGTAAAAGCCAGAGAGCCCTTAAGAGTACAACGTATAAATGCCTCTTTTATACCTGAACCAGTTAATTTCTGATCTTTTATGCGGGCAATGAAATCATTTGCCGCAACCATTGGGCCGAGCGTATGTGAGCTCGATGGGCCAATACCTATTTTGAATAGTTCTAACACACTTATAAACATGGTCACTTTTTAAATTACTTAATGTAATTTTTCCTGTAGTAAATAGTTGTAAGTATAGACATAAGACGTTAAAGGCACTTTTAATTATTTAACTACCTATATTTTTCTAGCCAAGTAAATAGTATGACGACTACCCTTACCTTTATGTGCCCTTACGGTTTTAACTTCAACCTTAAAGCGAGCCTTTTTCAAATGCAGGGTAAATTTAGGGTCATGCCAGGCTGACCATATCGCTAATACGCCACCCGATTTAAGCGTTTGTTGAATAGCCAGCAAACTTTCGCTTGAATACAGTTTGTTATTGTCGGCATGTGTAAAGCCCTCGGGGCCGTTATCAACATCTAACAATACAGCGTCATAAGTGGCTAGCTTTGTTTTGAAAAGTTCAGCTACATCACCCTGATGTACCACAACCCTGTTATCATTAAGCGGCCTGCCTGCACATTCGCCCAATGGGCCTTTATTCCATTCAATCACTTCGGGTACCAGTTCAGCAACCACCACCTGAGAACTTATTGATGTTGCCTTGAGTGCAGCCGCCAGCGTAAAGCCCATCCCCAGTCCGCCGACTAACACCTTAGTATTCTCCTTCCCTTGAATATGCGTGCAGCCTAACTCAGCCAGTGCTAGCTCAGAGCCATGCACTCGACTGGTCATTAATATGCCACCGACACCTTTTAGATGAATAGAAAATTCATCACCGCGCTGAGTCAGCCTCAGTTCACCCCCGTTATTGGGAATGTTAGCTGTGCCAAGTAATGTTGTGGGGAGCATAATTTTTCAATTTAAGAGTGAAGACGTAGATTGCCTGATTTTAACATAATCAAGAATAAAGATGACGGAGGGATTAAAAAATAATTAATAAGTAAATCGTAATAAATTGGTTAATTAATAATCCCTCCATCACCTTTAATTCTTCATAGAGAAAAAAATATCTAATTCTTTTTCAAGGTACTCTCTTCAAACCTTAAACCATTGTTGTTTAAACTTTCAATGAACTCAAGCGAGTTAAATAGCTGCTCAATATGAAATACTCCAGATGGAAACGAAGACGTGTAAAGTTTTTCAGCAACTTTAGCAGCTACCAATCCGGTAATATTTCCTTCTCCATTTCCACTCAGAGAACACTCATATAGCACACCCTGTTTCCGGTTGCTTCCAGCTTCGACTTTTACGACAAATTGATCTGAACCAAAACGAAATAGTTTTAAGAGTTTAATCATAAAATTCTGTACAACCTTTAATTTAAGGAGTTTACTCAGCCTCGATTTTTTCAATAGAGCATACAGCCAGGTCATTATAGCGGAATCAAAACACATGCGTGTTGAGGTGGAATCAATTTTAAGAGTTTGTGGAATAACGTGTTGATCTGAAAAATTGGAGCGATAAGCTGTTCTTTTTCCAAGACCACCAGGGAATATTGTTTGTTTTCCATCCTCAAAGCTTCTTACCTGTATTTTTTTCCCCTCTTCTTTGATAAAAAACTGGTCATTTAGGTCTTCAAATGTCCAACGAATAGCGGCTTCTCCATGCTCTTCCCCTAAACCAAGCATGATATAAATGTCTGCGTATTGCATATCACGAATTTTAGATTTACATTGCTTCGCCAAAAGATTTGTGATGCCTGGAGCCAGGCCAACACTTAAAATCACGGTAGATCCGTAGTTTTTCGCTTCATCATTTAATGACTCAATTTTAGAAAGAAACCCATAATTTGCCGTAATGTCGATATAATGAATTCCTCGTTGTATGCACTGTGCAACAAAGTGAGTATTCTTTTGATCGATGCACATGATGATGAGATTGACATTCGTGAGCCGTTCTTCATCTTTGGAAGTCGAAGTAATATCCAATTCTAATGGTATGACTTTCTGATCCAGTTCGGCTGATAACTCTTTTGCTTTTTGAAAATTTCGTCCCGCAACAATCACCTCACCAGGAAACAGATTTCCCAAGGTAGTGGAAATAACTCGTCCAACCGCGCCATAGCCTCCTACAATTAAAATTTTACCACTGCTCATAATTCCTCCTATTTACGATTGAGCTAGAAGCAGAACGGGTAAACTCAACCGCGCTGCTTTTTAGCGTTGCCGGAATGCATTGTATGGGGCTAATTTCAGTAAAGCTATCATGAATCTCCGTCAGATATTAAGTCTCAACTCTACCGACCCCTAATTTTTTTCTATTGTGGTGTTAATTTTTTAGTATCTCGGATTGTTTAAAAAGACTAGTAAGTGCGTTATTTGAGCCTCATTTAATTACCGCTATATCATAAGCCGTAAGTTCAATCTTGTCAGTCTTTAGAATCTTCTTACGAAAGAGTTTAGAGTATTCATTAATCATATCAATACTAGCTGATACAGATTTGTCAGCACCAGAATTTATAAGATACTTTATGGCTGTTTCATTAGTTAAAGTAATAGCAGCAACAATTAAAGGTGTAAGATGATAGTCATTTCTAATATTTATATTAGCCCATCCTTCTATTAAGGGGATTGTTGTTTTTCCGCCATGTCGTGTAAAGGAAGCAAACAGTGGTGTATCTCCATGCTTACTTACATAATTTACATTGGCACCTGCGTTAATTAAATAATCTATAAAACGTTCATCGGCGTTAAAAACAGGTGTTCTTCTATACCTGTCTTCATCGTCTAAATTGGCATCACTTTTGATGAGCAATTGAACGACTTCAGGCTGCTTATTCATCGCACAATGCAAAGCAGTAGAACCATGCTTGGTTTTAGCGTTTATATCAATGCCGCGTTTTATTAGAAACGAAACGGTTTTAATTGTATTTTTATATTGAGTACTAGCTGCATTGCATATAGTGCCTTCCGAATTAAGTTTCGCTCCTTTTGACAATAAGTGCTCAAGTATATCAATATTTGTTCGCCTAGAGGCTATTGAGAATATCGCTGAATCATAATGTTCAGAATCGTTAATTTCTGCTCCATTTTCTATTTTAAAGGTGACGGAGGGATTAAAAAATAATCAAACCGTTATTCCTGCGGAGGCAGGAATCCAGTGACTTTAGCCTTTACATAAATTATGAATAAACATGAGATTAAGAGCTGCTCACGGTTAACAAGGGCTTTGAGTATAAAACGGGTGATATTGTTAAGTGCCAGTGTGAATCGGTAACACTATAACAACAGCATTGAGATTATATAGCTGAGCAGTTTGATGATTGTTTGTGTAGCCATTTTGTTGCAACGGATTGTACAGACGGTTTCATTATTAACAGAAAAGCCGTCTCTCGGGCATCCGGGCCGACTTCCCGGCACGCATGAACTGATCATCTCTAAAACACGCTACATTGCACCCTACCGAGTCCGGTCTCGCCTACAGTGCATCAAGATCCTTCGCGTCTTTCATACCTCTCGTAAATCACCTGAACGCTGGTAGTTTTTTTGCTGGGGCTGTAGCCACTTTTTATAATAAGGTATAAAAGATGCCAGAGGGATTAAATACGGCACCCTTTTTCTGTAACGCCAGTATTTTATCCAACTTAATGTATACACTCAATTAACACATCAACATAATCTTTTAATTCGCGTTTTGAGTCTCTATCTATAGAGGTAAATTTTAAATGGCATTCATACTCATCTTTAAATTCTCCAACATACACTACCCTTGCCTAGCCATTACACCGCACGAAAAAACCGCAAGTATTTGAAATATATAAATATACTCTGTCTATTAATATACGAATAAAATTAGGCGGATGACTTATTCCGTTAATTATTTGCTATCACGTCTATGAATACTACAAAACGTAGCTAAATATATAGCGTTAGAACAAACACTGATTCACATCAATGTTTGTTATGTATCAGCCTGTTATTCATTAAGCACTGTATAATATATGACGGTTGGATTTGCTCTGAGTTAACGCATATGTTCGGGCCTATGACATTATTTCTGCTGCTCACCTTTACTGTCGGTGCTTATTCCGCCGACTGTACCAATAAGCCACCTAATATCGGCGATGATATTTATAGAGTTAATCTGATAGGTATTGGCGCGGTTACAGCCTGGGGCGTAGCAAACTGGGATTATTTTTCACGCTCACCCCATGCACAGTCGGAAGGCTGGTTTGGCGCCAATACAGGTAGCGGCGGTGCCGATAAAACCGGGCATTTTTATACTACTTATGTGACCGCACATGGGATTTCTGCCTATTTTAAGCGCAAATGCATCAAGCATGACAATGCTGCTTTATATGGTGCTATGTCATCGTTTTTAATTATGAGCTATATGGAACTGGGTGATTCATTTAGTGATTATGGTTTTTCCTACGAGGATTTTGTAAGTAATAGCCTGGGTAGCTTAACAGGCTATTATTTATATAAATATCCTGAATTGGCGAAGAAGCTGGATATACGGTGGGAGTATGGTTTTCATCCAACCAGTAGAGATGCTGTAACAGATTATGAAAACTCAAAATATTTACTGGCGATAAAATTAAATGGATTTGAAGCGACACAAAAAGGCCTTTTAAAACACCTGGAGTTACATCTTGGTTACTACAGCCGTGGCTTTGATGAGGTAACGGAAAAGAATGAAAGAAACCTGTACTTTGGCATCGGCCTTAATCTAACTGATTTATTCCGTCGTAACGGTTATGATAAAAGCGCAACTTTATTTAATTATTATCAACTACCAGGAAGCTATGCGGAATTTTAACCTCGTCATTATATAAATATAATTAAATCGCCTGATAAATAACTATCACATTTAAATATTATTTTACATAGAGTTAACGCAAACATGAAATATTCAAAAAAACATTCGAGATTTAAACGATTTATAAATGATGTTTTTACACACACGCCATTTTTAAACATGTTACTCATCATGACTGTATTGTGGATACTATTTTCTGCCGGAATATATTTTGCCGAGAGCGGTGTTAAAGACGCATCAGTCAGCTCGTACGGTGAGGCATTGTATTGGGGCGTAGCAGCGTTCTCAACAGCAGGCATTGCGAATATGCCGGTATCCAGTACTGCACAGTTAATTGGTGGTATCTGGATAGTACTGGGTTCAATGTTATTTTTCGGCACCATCGTGGCGACGGTTACAACTTATTTTATGAGACCAATGCAGCGCCCGCATAAAAAGATAATCGACACGATAGAGTATAATCTCGAACAGTTAAATGACCTTACGGTCGATGAACTCGACTTATTAAAAGAAACAGTCGACACGCTCATCGTTCATGTCGAACACCTGAAAGAAAAACAGTCAAAGGGTTAGTGGAAGTTTGAACAATTCGTTTTTTTAAAAGCTAATAAATGTGCACTTTATCAAGGTTTACTTTTTTAAAAACCCATATCAGAAGAAGACTTCAAAGCACTTATCAACAAATTAGCTTTTGGAATGATAAATTAAAGGGATTGGTGACAATTAATAACCCACGACCATTAATATGTATCATTATTCCTTTTATGATTACTTTCAACCTAAAACGCCCTGAGTAGTATGAATATACGATATGAACGAGTGAGATGATATCGAATGAATAACACCAAGCAACGTGATAAAGATGTTCAACGCATTATATTAATTGAAGGATCAATTAATGTTTTAGTCCTTATTGCTAAAGTTATCGTGGGTTTTTCAACGGGTTCTTTGGCCATTTTAAGTGATGCAATCCATTCTTTAACCGATGTAATAAATAATATAGTAGCGTGGACTGTTGTCCGATTATCGAGCTTACCTCCCGATCGCAAACATCCATATGGTCACAGAAAGTTTGAAACCTTAGCCGTGTTTTTTCTTGCCTCACTTCTGGTATTACTTTCATTCGAACTGGCCTTACAAGCAATTACAAAAGATGATGAAAAGGTAATTAGCTCTGCATGGAGCATAGGTATTATGCTAGCTATTTTGGCGGTTAATATAACAGTGTCGATTTGGCAAAGAATGTGGGCGCGTCGATTGCAGTCCGATATCTTACTCGCGGATGCTAGCCACACCTTTTCCGATGTATTAACAACAATTGTTGTTATTGTGGGTTGGCAACTCTCCTCTATGGGTTATTTATGGCTGGATCGAGCCTGTGCTCTAGGCGTTTCTGCACTTGTGTTTTATTTAGCCTATATCTTATTCAAGAAATCGCTGCCTATACTTATAGATGAATATTCTGTAGAGCCGGAGCTGATATCTAAATCTGTTGAAAAGGTTAATGGTGTGCGCCGAGTACATCGGGTTCGTTCACGTTGGATAGGCGGCGATAAATCGATTGATTTAATCATTGCTGTAGACCCGCATATTTCCACCGATGACTCGCATAAAATTGCGACAACTGTTGAACAACTTATTGAAAATGAATTTGGCATCTCTGATATATCAATACATGTTGAGCCATATAATAAGAATGTAGGTGCCATTTGAGAATTCTCATATAAGATCGAATATTTTCGTCATTACTTCAATTTATGAATAGCCTTCCCTTATAAAATATTGACAATATAATTCATTCATCTTCAGCCGAACATTCATTAGCGACTCAAAACATATCATTCTTTGAGCCACTTAATGTATTTTTACAACAAAAAACACGAAAAATGTGACATTCATCCACAAATACATGAATTTACCCTCTACACTTAGCCAAGAACATCAAAAGTGGCAATGACTATGCAAACAGCTAGAAAACTAAATACCCCAGTAAATACACCTGAGAATAGCAGCCAACATTCATCCCATTTAGAAAAGATTTTATTAGATAAAACATATCAAAAACAAAGCGATGCTGTAGACCTTACTTATAACGACATCTCAATAGAATCAAGACTTGAAGCCGAAAACGAACTTGAAAAAGCGCTTATTAAAATGTTCGGTTATCAATAATCACACTTAACAACACCGAAGCTCATCCTCACGATCAGCTTCGGTATTATTTTTAGCTCATACTATATTTGGCTTATCGCAAGATAAGCATGATACCTTACCTTTATAATCGCCCCACGTAAAAATTGAATAAAATAATAACAACCCTAGTAATTTCTTATTTTCAATTAGTCTTTCTATCAACACATCAAACATTTGAAAACCATTAGTTATCACTAATCAATGCTATAATGCCCCCATTGTACACATAGACATTTTTAACCAAAACAAGTAAACCTCACACATCAGGTGATGACTTTGAGCACTAAAAAAGAAGAATTATTATCCTCGCTTGAAGAAAAGAAATCTCTACTAAGTCACTCAACAAAACACGCCAGTAGCTGGAATGTTATTAAGTATCAATCTTCGGGCAATATCCAAATGTCTAAAAGCCATGTAAAACTGTTGCAGAAAAAAATTAAAGCTATAGAACTTGAACTGTCCACCCTTGATAAATAAAATATTATTACTTGAAGAAATTATCAAAACACTTGAAGCGCTTTATCAAGATGCATTTGATGCCGCTATGCGAGCATATGACACGGCTACAAACGATGAAAATGAAGCTGAAAACAAATACGACACTTTAGGCTTAGAAGCAGCCTATCTTGCACAGGGCCAGTCTAAACGCGTTGCTGAGTGTGAAGCTGATTTAAAGACCTTTAAAAAACTTAAGGATATTAAGCCAGCTGCTAATAAAAACATTGTATTAGGTACATTAATTCACCTCGTAGACAGGGACGGTAAAATGATAATGCTTTTTCTAGGTCCTACAGCAGGTGGTCTAAAGATTAACTTTAACGGAGAAAGTATTACTGTTATTACGCCGTCGGCACCCCTCGGAAAAGCTCTGCTCGGGCGTTTTATTGACGATGAATTTGAATTTAAACTAGGCCATTCCAGGCATTACTATACCATTACAAATATTTTTTAAGGACGCTCTAAATTACAGCCTATTATCGTACTAATAATAAATTTCAGTTATAAGCACTGGTATGATAAAAATATTACTAATAACCTGTACAACCTATTGGCAATAAGCTTAAAGTACTTAACAGCTTTCAGGCACTGTTTGCTAGAGATCAATATTTCACTTCATCCTCAGCGTTATAGTATAAATACACACGAAGGAAACCGATATGACTAAACACAGCCCCAGCAAGTTTATTACCGATGGTTTGAATGATGCATATGAAAAGCTCCTGATGCTGTCTATGAAAGAGGCTCAGCTATTAAAAAAAAATACAGGGCCTGCTTTACACAAAATCATTGATCAGATTAGCCAGAAGTCTTCTGAGTTTGGCGAACTATCCAATATTGAACTCAATAAAATCTCAGAATACCTAAAACGTGATTTGCATGACGCGGCTACCTATATGGCCGAAAATAATGCCGAGTTTAAACAATGGCTAGACATTGATACTGAGCTTGTTGAAGAATATCTATATGACTACTTTAGTAAGGCAGCTGACCAAACAACCGTTGAACTCAACCAGTTAAAAGCAAACGCAGCAATTGCCGAGTACCATACCGGTGAGATCACAGGGCCTGGTGTATTAGTTTGTGATGCATGCGGCGAACAGCTGCACTTTACTAAGGCAGGTCATATTCCTCCCTGTGCAAAATGTCACGATACACACTTTCATCGCCTGCTGTGTAAATAAGCGGTTCTTGTAGAAATATTGCACTTAAATATATCTGCCTTATTCTTGCTTTGGTGGGAATAAGACAGCTATCTTATTAAAGATGGTATCTTGCTTAAAGGGTTTAACAATATAGTGCTCAACACCTGCCTGTAACGCTATTTTCACTTTATTCACTTCGGACATAGATGTTACTAATATAAAGGGAACCTTTGCGTCACTATCGTTTTTTCGAATTTCTGAAAATACCTCTAAACCACCCTTTTTAGGCATCTCCCAATCAAAAATAATCAAATCTATATCTCTTTTGTCAATAACGGAAAGCGCTGCAGCACCATCTCCCGCTTCATATATATGCCTTATTCCAAAGCTTTTTAAAATAGCAATAAGCAACGAACGCATTGAAGGTGCATCATCCACAATTAAAACCTTTATTTTTTTAGCACCCGGTGTTAATTCACTCATTCATTCATTAGCCCACGCTTTACATACATGATTAATTGTATATACACTGCTATCCTGTACCCTAGATAATTCTAAAACCAGGCTCACTACAATATCCGCTGAGTTCATTAAATGTAGCAACTCATTATCATAAATTAGTGTTAGAAGAAACAAAGATTATTATGCAGACATATAGGCTTAACCCGTGAACAGACCGAATACACTAATAACCATATTCCTCATCCACCTACTCTCCTTGTACAGCAGCATGGCTAGTTCTCAAGAGGAGATTATTGTCCCTGTGTCAGATGAAGCAGAGTTAACGGTTAATCGTTATGCAGCTTCAGGTAATTATTTAATAATATGGTTATCACCAGAATATGGCTTTCGTGACGGGCATCGTTCTATGGCCCAATTGCTATCCAGGAAAAATATAGAGGTATGGCAAAGCAATATAGTTGAATCGTTGTTTCTGCCGCAAAGCGTTAAGACCTTACGTCAACTAGATGGGCGTTATATCGCTGATCTCATTGAATATGCACATAAACTAACGGGGAAAAAGATAGTTTTAGTGGGCGATTCTTATGCCTCAATTAATGCCCTTATCGGTGCACACCAATGGCAATCTAGAAAACTAAATTCTGCATACTTAATTGGCGCGATATTATTCTCACCCTATACCTATGCCTATATCCCACCATTAGGGCTTGAACCCGTTTTTATGCCCATTATTGATGCCACCAATATACCCCTGATGATTTATCAGGCTAAAGGAAGTGGCAATATCAATCAATTTGAAAATGTAGTCGCTAAGCTGCAGCAACATAATAATCCTGTTTACACAAAATTTGTGCCGGATGTGATGAGCCTGTTTTACAATGCGACACCAATCGAGGTCATGGAAAAACATGCGCTTACGCTCATTCCGAATATTAAAAAGATGATCCGCGTATTAGAAAAGCATAAGCTGCCGCAAACACCGATGCCTCTAAGTCCACTGCTTTCCGTTAAAAGCGGTATTGATATTCACCTTAAAGAATTTAAAGGTAATGCCGTACCGCTAAACATTAATCTGCTAGACGCTGACGATACACCTTACATTAGAAAAGATTTTACTAACAAAATTACTGTTGTTAACTTTTGGGCGACCTGGTGTGCGCCATGCGTTGAAGAAATACCATCACTCAACCGCCTGAAACAAAAAATGACAGGACTTCCGTTTGAACTTATCTCAATAAATTATGCAGAAGACAAGAAAACAGTTAGAGATTTCATGGCAAGAGTCGATGTTAAATATCCGGTACTCATTGATAAAGAGGGTGCCTTTGCTAAGCAATGGAATGTCATCAGTTATCCATCAACATTTATAATCGACACCCATGGAAAAATAAAATACGGAGTGAATTCAGCTATTTTATGGGATGATCCAGACCTTATAGATACTATAAAATCGCTATTATTGAAGTCAGATTAATTCTAATAGCTCAAACTTAATCTGTCATTTAGGCCAAAGATGAATCTCTTATCAATTATGAGCGGGAAGTCACGTACGATTGATTTATTCGGGGATGGACCGCCGTTTTTTGAGCTCCGCCCCCTGTTGTGTTACATATAACCGCGTAGGCCGGATCAAGCGAAGCGGATCCGGCTTATTTGACTTCGCACCGGTGGATCCGCCTTGCTTGATCCACCCTACTTAGAGCTGCTCCTATGTGTTTTTTCTATGTCGGCTTTGCGCTAGCAGCGCAACTGAGTGAAAAAATTAGAGACAGTGATATATGCTGCCGCCTCGGCGGTGAAGGATTTGGCCTGGTGTTGCTCAGCAGCTGATATAGATGAGTTACTGTTTAGAGCCCTCATAATCACTTCTAGTCTTTTGTATCACCGCTGTGATCTTTCTTAATTACGTGTTTTTTATCAAAATACTTCATCATACCGGCAGAACCAATGACAAATAATATCGCAATCACGAAAATGATAATAAAGGTTTTCATATATTCACTCTGTTTAAATGCATTGCCTGGTTAGCCGAAAAAACAACTTTCATTTCCTATATTTAACTTTTAATAACAATAAGTTAAATAAACAACTTAAAGCGTATTATTGTGTAAACACAAGCCTTAATTAAAAGCATGTTATAGCATCAAAACAATCTGCTCCCATACGGTTTCTACAATAATTGGCTGAGCCTGAGCCGTTGGATGCATGCCATCTGACTGCATTAAGGATGCCTGCCCACCTACCCCTTCAAGTAAAAAAGGGATAACTGAAATTGAATATTTTGCTGCCAATTCTAAGTACACCTGATGAAACGACTGTGTATAACGCTTGCCATAATTTGGTGGAATTTTCATGCCTGCCAACAACACTTTAGCGCCGCTAGCCTGGCTATATTCAATCATCCTTTCAAGGTTAATTTGCATGGTACGAATCTGTATTCCACGCAAACCATCGTTACCACCAAGCTCGATTAATACTAACTCTGGTTGGTATTTTTTAAGCAACGCAGGCAACCGATTCACACCATTAATAGTTGTATCGCCACTAATACTGGCATTAATTACTTGATAGGGTAATTTTTCCTGTATTATTTTGTTGGCTAATAAATTAACCCAGCCTAATTTAGGGTTAATGCCATAGGCTGCGCTGATACTGTCACCCACGATGAGAATTTTTTTCTCATTGTGGGCTCCAGCCACTGCCATTCCACTCAACATGAACCAGGTAATTAAAATAGTACGAATCATGCAAACCACATCTGATGCTGTAATTATTGTAAAGAACTTGGTCAAACAAGTTCCCGCAGTTAATAATCTGAATAACGAACAAATTGATATCCTGACCGGTGTTAATCTGGAAATCAAGCACGCTGAAAGTTTAGCCATCATTGGCACCTCTGGCTCCGGTAAATCAACCTTGCTTGGCCTGTTAGCGGGCTTAGATCAGGCCACTAGTGGCGAGATTCTAATTGACCAGCAAAATATTTGTTTAATGACTGAAGATGAACGAGCAAATATACGCAGTGAAAAAGTCGGCTTTATATTTCAGTCTTTCCAGTTACTGCCCAGTTTAACGGCACTTGAAAATGTCATGCTACCACTAGAACTACAGTCTAATAAATCGGCCTTAATGGAAGCTAAACAGCTATTACAGAGAGTGGGACTGGCTGATCGACAACACCACTACCCCAAACAATTATCCGGAGGTGAACAACAACGTGTGGCCATTGCGCGTGCCTTTGTTACGCAGCCCACACTATTATTTGCGGATGAACCCACAGGCAATCTGGATAAACTCACCGGACAGAATGTGATTGATTTGTTGTTTGAAATGAATCGAGAAAGAAAAACCACCCTTATTATTGTCACCCATGATGAAGTTCTGGCTAAACACTGCGACCGTTGCCTGACTCTACAAAATGGTACCTTAACAAACTGTGAGCTCATCGATGCTGAATGAATTTAGATTAGGCGCTCGCCTTCTAAAGCGCGACTGGACTGCTGGTGAACTTAAGGTTTTATTACTTGCTTTAAGCATAGCGGTAACTAGCATGACATCCATTAGTTTATTTATACAGCGTATAGATAAGGTCATGCTCGATCAAAGCGGCGAATTTTTAGGCGCCAATCTTATTTTACAAAGCCCTGATAAAATAAGCACGGAGACTATCACGCAGGCTCATCAGCTCAATTTAAAAACCAGCGATTCTGTTAGTTTCAGTAGCGTCATTGTGGCAAATAACGCATTCCAGCTGAGCCATATAAAAGCCGTTGATAAACATTACCCATTACTTAGCCAGATAAAAATATCATCAGACTTATACGGCAATGAAACAGTGCGTAACTCTGGCCCTGCAATGGGTGAAGTATGGTTAGTACCGCGACTGTTTAGCCTGCTGAATATTAAATTAGGCGATACAGTCGAATTAGGCGAACGCCAGCTAAAAGTGACGGCTGTTTTAAAACACGACCCCGGGCAAGCGTTTAGTTTTATGTCGATTGCGCCCAAATTGTTAATGAATATAAATGATGTAGAAAGCACGGGCATTGTGCAGCCAGGCAGTCGATTAACCTACATGTTAGGTATAACGGGAGACGCTTCAAATAGAAAAACATTTGAACAATGGTTAACACCCAAATTAAATACCAGCCAACAACTCATGGGAGGCACAGAAGGCTCAGAGGCCGTTAATTCGGCGATGGAAAAGGGTAAGCAATATCTCTCTTTAGCCTCTATGCTAAGCGTTATGCTTTCTGGCATTGCCATAGCCATTGCAGCCAATCGTTATGGTGAGCGCCATTATAACCAGGCCGCATTAATGCGTTGCATGGGTGCTCAACAAAAAAATATCATCCGTATTTTTTCTAGCCAGCTTTTTATTTTAGGCGTCATCGCAAGTGGCATAGGCTGCTTATTCGGTTATCTATCGCAGCAAATAATAGCCACATTACTAAATGACTTTTTCCACACGCCATTACCGGCAGCTGACTTCTCTCCACTCTTCAGTGGTTTTATCTCCGGTTTAATAACCTTATTTGGCTTTAGTTTACCATCCCTCCTCCGCCTACAATCTATTCCACCACTAAAAGTATTACGCGATGAGCTAGCTCCGTTATCTCTGAGCTTATGGTTTATTTATGGCCTGGCCATTACAAGTATAGTGAGCGTCATGTGGTGGCAATCCGGTGCACTAAAACTAACGCTAATGGTTTTGCTGGGTAGCATTGTATGCAGTGCGGCATTATTTATTATTTCAGCGCTATTAGTATTTACGAGCAGATTGGTAATCTCTAGTTTGTCAGGCCCATGGAAAATTGGCTTGCAACAAATCATCCGCCATAGAAAACAAAACCAGCTACAAATGCTTGCCCTAGGTTTATCACTCATGATACTCATGCTAATTTTTCTGATTCGCAATGATTTAATGATTCGCTGGCAAAACCAGTTACCTGAGAAAGCGCCTAATCACTTTATTATAAATATACAAAATGACGAAGTAACACCTGTTAAGACTTTTTTACAAGCGAACAATATAAAAACCGAAGGGGTTTACCCCATGGTGCGCGGACGCATTATAAAAATTAATGGTGTGAATATACTGGATCATACAACTGAACAATCAAAACTCGATCAATCATTAAAACGTGAACTTAATTTATCATGGAATAATAGCGTACAACAAAATAACCAGGTGATTTCTGGAACGTGGTGGAATAAAAACAGTTTTGATAAACCTTATATATCGATAGAAAAAGGACTAGCTAAGCGTCTTAAAATAGATATTGGTGACAGCCTCACCTTTAAAATTGCAGAACAGGAAATTAGCGCAAGCATTCTAAATATACGCTCGGTTCAATGGGATTCATTCCAACCCAATTTTTATGTTATCTTTCCAGACGGAATAATCAATCAATTCCCTGCTACCTACATTAGTAGTTTTTACCTAAGCCGTGAAAATAAACAGCTATTGAACACTCTTATTAAAAATTTCCCATCGATTACCGTGCTTGAAATAGATGACATAATGAATCAGGTAAAAGCCATTATGCAACAAGTTAGTTCCACCATCGGTTATGTTATGTTATTTGTATTATTAGCCGGTATTATTGTATTAGCCGCTGTTATGCAATCAAGCATGGAACAACGTATACAATCTGCTGTCATTATGCGCACATTGGGTGCTAAAAAATCATTTTTACAACGCAGTCATTTAACCGAGTTTGCGTTACTGGGTTACTTATCTGGATTATTAGCGGTAATAGGCACAGAAACAATTAGCTATTTTTTATACACACAAATATTTGACTTGAATTTTGAATTACATTTTATGCTGTGGTTTTATGGCCCTTTATTCGCCAGCACCCTTATTATTTTAATTAGCCATTTTTATATACGAAACATTACTAAGTCATCACCGATAAAAGCACTAAGATATGCATGACATTTAAAATATCTGATGGCTAACTTCAATCATTATAAATAAAAGCGTGGTTAACAATCCCATCACTGGAATCCATTTTGAGTAGACTCTGACATTTTCTGGCTGTGGATCTTTTTCTTTTATTTTAATTAACGATAAATTCACCAATGCAAATACACTTAACACAATATAACTGGTAATTTGCGCCAGCGTAACAAGATGAAACAATAAAGAAAGCACAAGAACAATCGATACCACCACAATAGTAGAGGCTATGGGTGTATTCGTTTTTGCATTCACATCTGACAAAAACTTTGGCAACCAGGCATTTTTTGACATGCCATATAATAATCGTGATGCCATAATTATTTGAATGAGTGCACCATTTATAACCGCGAATAAACCTATCGCACTGAGTAACACTGGCTTTTGATTGGTTATTTTTTGATAGACATCGGCTAATGGCGCATTACTCATAGCCAGTTGCTGTGGCTCAATCACCATAACGGCAACGCTCGATACCGCCGCATATAATAGTGTTGATACTACGACGGCAATAAGAATAGCCCGTGGCATATTTTTTTCAGGTTCTTTCACTTCTTCAGCCACATTCACCATATCTTCAAAACCGAGATAGGCATAAAAAGCTAAAAAAGCAGCGGAGAAAACACCCGCCCAGGAAATTGTACTCAGTGAAAACGCATCATTACTAAGCTGTAAATCGGTATCCGCAATATAATCGCCACCCAGTACAACAATAATTAATAAACCCATTAACTCTATAACGGTAAATATTGCCGCTACCATAACGGAGACACCTATCCCCCACATTGCCAGCATGCCTAATATCAAAATAATTGAGACAAGAATCAACCAGTTGGGTAAGTCAACAAATACAGACAGATAACCCGCAAAGCCATGTGCTAACGCAGAGGTTGATACCATACCGGCAGTGGCTATGAGCAAGCCCACACCGATGGTAAGCACTCGAATATTTAAACCTTCGTGTAAATAAATGGCTTCCCCTGCACTTACCGGGTAACGTGCCGATAATTCTGCATAGGTAACCGCTGATATAGCCGCAACAACCGATGCAACAAAAAATGCCAGGGGTGCAAAATAGCCAGCCTCACCTGCCACTTTACCCACCAATACATATATGCCAGCCCCCATAATATTGCCTAAACCAAAAAAGCTAATCATCGGTAAAGAAAGGCTTCGCTTTAATTTATTTTTATTATTCATTTCATCGATTAAAAGTAGCATTGTGCTAAACTTAGCAAGCTAATTACATTATCTCGTCGTTTGATTCTTGTTAAGAATGACTCATTTAACAAACACAATAAAACATTATTAATATTATGAGCATCAAACTGCCACTCAAAGAAGAGCAAAAGCTCACTGTATTATGTCGAATTGAAGCTGGCTGCCTGGGCCCTGATGGCGAAGATCACGTAGAAGCGTTTTGTACTTTCGGTCAACCTCAGGTAGCACCCATCGATGCTGATTTCATCCTTTGGAAGCTAGTTCCTCGACACGACAAAACATTACCTGAAATGAACTATGCCATTAATAACAAAATACTCGACCACATAAAAGCTGAAAAATATCTGAGTTTATTTGGTAAGGATCTAGATACCTTCGAAGAACATCTTCACGACAAGCTTGCACAAATTATTGATGACTACCTAGAAAGTCGCAACAACACTTAACTCACCTAAAAAAATAGAAATACTCGTTAAGCCTGAGTAGAATACTCCCAATCAATAAATAACGAGGCTTTACCCTGTATGATTCATGTAAATGGATTGCATTTTAATAACATACGGGGGGATATCTATGGTGGCTTAACCGCCGCTGTTGTTGCCTTACCACTCGCAATGGCCATGGGCGTTGCCTCCGGCGTAGGCCCCATCGCAGGTATGTACGGGGCTATTTTTGTTGGCCTGTTTGCGGCTATTTTTGGTGGCACACCGGCTCAAGTTTCAGGTCCTACCGGCCCTATGACCGTTGTCATGGCGGCAATATTTCTGCAATACACCGGTATGTTCCCCGATGACCCAACTAAAGGCGCAGCACTTGCCTTTAGCGTGGTAATGATGGGCGGCCTGTTTCAAATAGCCTTTGGTATGCTCAAGCTGGGAAAATATATCGAACTTGTTCCCCTGCCTGTTGTTTCAGGGTTTATGAGTGGCATTGGGGTCATTATCATTTTCTTACAGTTTGGCCCACTGCTTGGCCAGGCCAGCGCCTCACAACCTTTACTTGCCGCTCAATCGTTACCTGATTACATTGCTCACTATGACCCAAACTCATTGAGCCTCGCTGTCATTGCACTTATCGTAGTTTACGGCGTACCAAAATTTCTACCTAGAGTAAATAAACTCGCACCATCACCTTTATTGGCACTGGTATTCGGTACTATGGCATACCTGATTTTTATGCCACCAGGTAGCACCCCCATTATTGGAGAAATCCCCACCGGCTTTCCTGAGATTCAACTGCCTGTTATTGACTGGAATATCATGCTAATGATGATTGCCTCAAGCTTAACCTTAGCCGGCTTAGGTGCAATTGACTCTCTACTCACTTCACTCGTTGCAGACGATATAACTCGTACACTGCATAAATCAGATCGCGAGTTGATTGGACAAGGAATTGGTAACACCATTGCGGGACTATTCGGTGGTTTACCCGGCGCGGGTGCAACCATGCGCACCGTTGCCAATGTAAAGGCCGGTGGTAGAACGCCTATTTCTGGTGCCTTGCACGCGGTGATTTTACTCGCTATCGTGTTAGGCGCAGGATCGATTGCCAGCGACATTCCCAAGGCAGTACTTGCAGGCATACTCATTAAAGTCGGTACAGATATTATCGACTGGGACTATCTCAAGCGGCTCAAAACAGCACCGAAAGCAGGTATTGTCATTATGTTCACGGTATTGGTTACAACCGTAGCCATAGACCTGCTACTCGCGGTTGGCATCGGTATGGTCATGGCGAGCTTTTTGTTTATGCAACGCATAACCGACATACAAATTTCTAATATGCGGGCAATCACTAAACCTGATAACGAAGCCGTTCCATTAGATGAAGAAGAAACTGAGATTATGCGGCAGGCTAATGGACAAATATTACTCTATCACCTTAGCGGTGTAATGAGTTTTTCATCGGCCAAGTCGCTTGTAAGACGTCATTCAAATATTAAAGATTATAAAGTCATGCTACTGGATTTAACTGAAGTGCCTGCGATCGACTTCACTACATCCCAGGCTATAGAAGATATTATTACTGATACGATCAATGCTGGGCGTGATATTTATATTGTGGGCGCGAGAGAATCACTAAGAAACATGTTAGACCAACAAGGTGTTCTTAAACACGTAGGTGAAAGCCAAATATACCATCAACGTCGTGATGCACTGATGGCGGCACAAGGCTTGTTTAACTAGCGAAAATTTATAAAAACACAGTTGATTAACCAACTTCATTAGAGGCTAAAATCATCGCAGGCCTGGAGAAAAGTGAAAGCGTTTCCAATCGCAGCTAACATTTTTCTCTTGAGTTTAAGCATGTGATTGTTTTTGTGAATAAAGATTAGAAATAAAAGATCATTAAAGCTGATTATCAGCTATATTATGCGTAACATAAATCAATGAGTTAGCACAAATGAGTAGATTACAGGGGGGCATTAACAAGAGCAGCCCGACGTCTGAATTAGATATTATTAAACACAAACGTGCTGCACTACAACAGCTGATTAAGCTCACCGGTACACTTCATCGCCTGCACAATGCATTGAATTCCGTTATTCTAATGGGTAAATCGGCCACGCAATTACCTGAAAAAATTGTTACAAAGTTCAAGTCGTTAACTGAAGGCCTAAAAGATAAGCCTACCAACACGCTACAAAACACACTCGCCACTACCGATCAAAAAATAGATCGCGACATTAAACAGATGCTAGAAATTTCTCAAAAAAGTGATGCCCTTTTAGAGCAGCATTTAGGTGCAAGTGGAGACCGCCTTGCGGATGTAATAAAAGGCAATTATCACGACTCTGTAAATGATTTTAAAAAGAAATCTCAAACATCTATTACTCTACGCATTGCCTTAAAAACACGCAAAGCACTGGTTAGCGCATTTAAGCTCCCGGTACCTGAATCATTTATACAAAGCCAGATTGTTTCTCTAAATAATAAAGAGGAAAAATGCAAAGTCGCTGTTAAAAAAGATATGGGGTCACTACAAAATGATGTAGATGCATTAATAAATAAAAATGACTGCCCGGAACATATAAAACAAATACTCGCAGAAATTAAACATGAATTAAAAATTAATAGTGATCACTTTAATTCAGGTAAACCAATAGATGAAATGCCAATAGCTTATGAGAGTATTGAGCTATCAGGTGCGCCACAGATGGTTAAGGAAGTAGAAGAGATAATTACTCCAGCTCAGGCCACACTGCCAGAAGACACCATTGAAGCGCCAGTAGAAACTAAAAAACCAGGTTTTTTTAAACACTGTTGGGCCTGGCTAAATTCGCCGTTAAACAAAGGCTGGAACGACACTGATAAATAATCAGTCAAAAATAATAAAACATTATGCTCACTCTACAAAAATCGTTAAAAGCCCGGGATACAGAAAATTTTAACAAGATCTTTAAGAACGAAGTCATTGCTCTGGATAAACAACTTCTTCCTTTGCAAAAAGGCTTAACATTTAGTAGCTATGTAAGCGCCGAAAAAATAAGTCCTGTGATTATATCCAGTTCAATTACATCTACTCACTTACTGATTAAAACCACTATTTTTTACACTGGTATTATCGCGGGCTGTAGCTGTGCTGATGACCCAGGCCCGCAGGACACTCAGCAGGAATCTTGCGAACTTTTATTCCGTATTAATTTACAAAATGCTGAGACACAGGTTGAGCTTGTTTAGCGCAATTTTAATCAATTCGACATACATACTAATATCCCTCTGGTAACTACCCTGCTATACCGTTAAAATCACTGTTTTACCAAAATCATAATATATAGAGAATCGTTTCCAATGGGTCGACATTACGAAAACCGCAAAGCAGACATGGCAAAAACCCAGGGCGCTAAGGCCAAGCTCTATTCACGATACGGTAAAGAAATTTATGTCTGCGCAAAAAATGGCGGTGCCGAGTTAGATTCTAATTTGTCGTTGCGCCGGATGATTGAAAAAGCCAAAAAAGAACAGGTGCCTGCCCATGTTATCGAAAACGCCCTAAAAAAAGCCACCAGCGGCGCAGGAGAAGACTTCTCCCCTGCTCGCTATGAAGGCTTTGGCCCCGGTGGCTGCATGGTCATCGTTGATTGCTTAACCGATAACAATAACCGCACGTTTACCGACGTTCGCCAATGTTTCGTCAAAAACGACGCAAAAATCGGTACTCAGGGCACCGTTGCTCACATGTTTGACCATCAGGCTATTTTTGTCTTTAAGCATGTCGATGAAGAGGCCATTCTGGAAATATTGATGAATGCCGATGCCGATGTCACTGACATTGAGCTCGAAGACGGTATGATGACGGTACTCGCACCACACACAGAATTTAATAACGTTAGAACAGCCTTAGTTGAAGCACTGCCTGATATTGATTTTGAAATGGATGAAATCACCTTCTTGCCACAAAACCATACCACGGTAACCGGTGAAGATGACATTTCGAGCTTTGATAACTTTATGGCCGCACTGGATGACTGTGACGATGTGCAAAATGTTTACCATAATGCCGAATTTGAATAAATAAATGCAATCACAGCCACTGCCTAGCGACACCAAAAAATCGTTAATACGCCGGCTACAGCTTATTCTCCCCCAGGATGCTGTATTACACCAAACAGAGGATTTACGTCCTTATGAGTGCGATGGCCTTTCGGCTTACCGCAATTTACCGTTGGTGGTCGCCTTACCTAACAACATTGAACAAGTTCAAGCCATTCTCAAGCTGTGTTATGAGCTTGAGGTACCCGTCGTTGCTCGCGGAGCTGGCACTGGCTTATCCGGCGGCGCGCTGCCGCATTCTGATGGCGTATTACTCAGTCTCGCTAAATTCAAAAATATTCTAAATATCGATCCCGTACAGCGTACTGCGGTGGTTCAGCCCGGCGTACGCAATTTGTCGATATCCCAGGCCGCAGACCCCCATGGCCTGTATTACGCACCCGATCCATCCTCACAAATTGCCTGCACCATTGGCGGCAATATTGCAGAAAATTCAGGTGGCGTACACTGCTTAAAATATGGACTCACCGTACACAATATACAACAGCTTAAAATGGTTACTATGCAAGGTGAGCTGGTTACTTTTGGCGGCACGGGCCTGGATTCACCCGGCTTTGATTTACTCGCGCTGATGACCGGCTCAGAGGGCATGCTAGGTGTTTTCGTTGAAGCCACGGTTAAACTGCTGCCCAAGCCACAAACCGCCAAGGCCATACTCGCTGCATTTGATGATGTGGTTAAAGCCGGTGCTGCGGTGGGTAATATTATCTCCGACGGAATTATCCCCGCAGGCCTTGAGATGATGGACAAACTTGCGATTAAAGCCGCCGAAGACTTTGTACATGCGGGTTATCCACTCGATGCAGAAGCTATATTACTCTGCGAGCTAGACGGTTGTGAAACGGAAGTAGCCGAACACGTAGCACGCGTAAAGGCGCTACTAGAACAGGGTGGCGCCACCGAAGTGCGCGTAGCCAAAGACGATGAAGAACGCATGACCTTCTGGAAGGGCCGTAAGGCGGCTTTCCCTGCCGTGGGTAGATTGTCACCCGATTACTATTGCATGGATGGCACCATTCCGCGTAAGCATTTACCCCAGGTACTTAAAACCATGGCGGAGCTGTCCGCAGAATATAAGCTGCCCGTGGCCAATGTATTTCATGCCGGCGATGGCAACTTACACCCGCTGATTTTGTATGATGCGAACATCCCCGGTGAACTGGAACGTACAGAGGAGTTCGGTGGCAAAATTTTAGCGCTCTGCGTTGAAGTCGGCGGCAGCATTACCGGCGAACACGGTGTTGGCCTGGAAAAAATAAACCAGATGTGTATTCAGTTCCAAACCGCTGAACTTAGCCAGTTTCATGCGATAAAAGATGCCTTCGACGGCAAGGGCTTACTGAACCCGGGTAAAGCGGTGCCTACACTGCACCGTTGTGCCGAATTTGGTGCAATGCATGTACACAACGGCGAACTCCCCCACCCCGAGCTGGAGCGCTTTTAATGAGCAATACGCACAATGACATTAGCCTACAGCTTCAACAGCAAATTGAACAAGCCTATGCTTCACATAGCGCGCTTAAAATTTGTGGCGGCGGCAGTAAAGATTTTTATGGCCGCAACATACAAGGCGAAAACATTAATGTAAGCGAACACCGCGGCATCATTAATTACGAACCAACAGAACTGGTGATTACTGCGCGCGCGGGTACGCCGCTGAATGAAATAGAAAACGCGTTAAGTGAACAGAGCCAGATGTTGGGCTTTGAACCGCCACATTTTGCAGACACGGCAACTCTCGGCGGCACCGTTGCCTGTAACTTTTCTGGCCCACGTCGTCCTTACCGCGGAGCTGCACGGGACTATGTACTTGGTAGCACCATCATCAACGGCAAAGCCGAACAGCTTCACTTCGGTGGTGAGGTGATGAAGAATGTCGCTGGCTATGATGTGTCTCGCCTGATGTGCGGTTCTATGGGCACACTGGGTTTGCTGCTTGATGTGTCGCTTAAAGTGATTCCTAAACCAGAAGCTGAAAGTACGCTAATACTAGAATGCGATGCACAAACCGCGATTGATCAAATGCATCACTGGATGCAGCAATCATTGCCACTATCCGCCAGTAGTTATTTCGATGGAAAACTCTATATTCGCTTAGCGAGTAATGATGCATCAATAAAAGAATCACAGCAAACCATAGGTGGTGATCTGATAAATAATATTGACTATTGGCAACAAATTAAAGAACAACAGCATGCATTTTTTGACACCGAGACACCCTTATGGCGATTATCATTAGCCTCTAATGCCTCACCACTTAACCTGCAAGGCGATACTCTGTATGACTGGGGTGGGGCTTTACGCTGGCTACGTAGCGATGAATCTGCGGACAAAATTCGTCATGTGGTTGAGTCACTGGGTGGTCATGCCACGTTATTTAAAAATAACGTGAATCAGCTAGATCCCTTTCATGAACTGAGCCCAGGCATACATACCATGCATCGCCAATTGAAGCTCGCCTTTGATCCCGCAAATATTTTAAATCCCGGTCGCATGTACGCCGACATTTAAACCTATTAATTCAGGACGCGTTCATGCAAACCAATATTACCCAGGCCTTTTTACAAACCCGAGATGGTAAAGAAGCAGAAAGCATTCTGCGCTCCTGCGTGCACTGTGGTTTTTGTACGGCGACCTGCCCTACCTATCAACTGTTAGGCGATGAATTAGATAGCCCACGCGGACGTATCTATCTAATAAAGCAGGTGTTAGAAGGCCAGGCAGTTACAACAAAAACACGTACCCACCTGGATCGTTGCCTAACCTGTCGCTCCTGTGAAACCACCTGTCCATCCGGTGTGCGTTATGGTCGTCTGGTAGATATTGGCCGTGAAATAGTAGAACAACATGTACCACGTAATGCGCTTGAAAACACATCGCGTTTTTTACTGCGCCAACTTATTCCTTACCCTAAACGTTTTGCTCCCTTGTTAAAATTAGGTCAGCTATTTAAACCCGTACTACCTAAAGCGATGCAAAATAAAATACCAACAGTGCAAAAACCACGTAACTGGCCGACACAAATTCAACCACGAAAAATGCTGGTACTGGCAGGTTGTGCACAACAGGTAGTTACCGCGCAAACCAATGTATCGACTGCAGCGGTATTAAATAAATTGGGCATACAACTTATCACCGCCGAAAAAGCCGGTTGCTGCGGCGCGGTAAGCCATCACCTGTCTGCAGCCGAAGAAGCAAAGCGTTTTATCAAACAAAACATTGATGCCTGGTGGCCATTTATAAAGGCCGGTGCAGAGGCCATTGTAGTCACCGCCAGTGGCTGTGGCGTGATGCTGAAAGATTATGCGCACATCATGCAGGATGATGCTGAATATGCTGAGAAGGCCAGGCAAGTGACCGAATTAGCGAAAGACATTAGTGAAATTTTAAGAAACGAAAACTTCGCAGACTTACAAACCACACCTCAAAAAAGCAGCGTTTCATTTCATAGCCCCTGCACCTTGCAACACGGTTTACAACTCAGTGGCGTGGTTGAAAATATACTTCAACAGGTAGGTTATAACTTAAAGCACGTCGATGACTCGCACCTGTGCTGTGGTTCTGCTGGCACCTATTCGGTGCTGCAACCAAAACTATCTAAGCAATTATTAGCCCATAAAATTACCGCTTTAGAAAACGATCAGCCGGATATAATTGCCACCGCAAATATCGGCTGCCAAATGCATTTAGACACAAAAGCCAGCGTACCGGTAAAGCACTGGATAGAACTCGTTGAACAGGCGCTCATTTAAAACATTATGCGCAATAACGTTAAGTGGCCAGCCCTTCTCATACTCGAAAATGACGATTTGCTGTACTACCTATCATCTGCTAAAGCACTGAGTAACGAGTTAGAAAGTCACTTCCTTAAACATGCCGATGTATGCACATTGCTTGATCAAACAGGACAGCAATTCAGTTTATCCTTAGCTAAAACAGACGAGCTTTCGAGCCCTTATACTCTACACACTTCAACAAATTTAGACCTTGCGGAATTTAATCAGATGCTTAGAAAGCATCTCAGCGCACGCCAACAATGCTGTGTATTAAAAATTACCATCAACTCATTTGAGCAAGGCTTTCAACTCGTCCTCAACACCTGCGAAGACTAAGCTCCACTTCATCACTATTTTTGTGTGACCAGCCTCACCCTTTTGAGTGACCTCGTAGAGTACACCTTGCTTATCTAACGTTCTGTGCTTGAATACAGGAGCATTTAGAAAAACAATTCATAATGCATTAAATGATAACCCAGTCTTATGTGAACCTAAGGATAAGGACATAATTTATAACCGTGACTTATTAAGCAGGCTGCCATGAAAAAAATCGTACAAAATTTATTCAAGAAAAAATCAGAGCCTCACTTTATTTCTGCCACAGGCACCGAAGTTAAAATTCTCTTCTCATCTGAAAATCCATCGCTCTTAGGTAAAACGGTAAAAACCACAGCCATTGAACTATCGCCTCGAGGCATTCGATTAGAAGTAGAACATGCCATTGAAATTGATTCCGTATTGGATATATTGGTTAAGCTAGATGGTAGCCCTAGAACTTATAACCTCACAGGCAATGTTCGCTACCGGCTGCCCTCTGCAAAAGGTCAATTCCATATTGTATTGGTATTGCGTGAACGCATGGATATTCGCTCAGATTTAAAGGCGTGGAAAGCAAATTTTGAACAAAATTTCGATAACTATGCAGCCGCTATTTAAAAAATAAAACTAGAAGAAATAGCCATAAAAATATTTTTATGTAGGCCTAATGCCTAGTTCGTGACGCTCAGGTAATGAGTATTCGCTTATTTCGCTTGCCTATGACTTTCAAGAGCAAGGTTTCTAAGAAATTTATTAACCTCTTTATTTGATGATTCATACTCACACAAGGCATCCGCAATCATTCTTTGATTTTCAGGTGTAGCCTTGAGGATTGAATCAATGACATAATAATTATTAATGCGATAACTAACACCATCAATAATAAAATCCCACTCCTCATAAGGCAAATCCCTGTCCTTAAAAAACTTACGCAAATACGCTTTTGTCAGCTTGCTGAATGTATGCTTTTTCATTTTCATTCCTTGGAAAATCCGTTTTAAGAGCACCTGGTTGCACAACGACTTAGTTACCTCTTAACACTCTCTATGCTCCGTTAAGCTAGCATAAATTAATATGTATAGATGTAGCTTAATACACGCAGGGTTATACAGCGATAAATATCCGCTCAATGTCCGGATTTAAAGATATGAATATTGTTAAAATTATATCAAATATTGCAGTGCTTACTATGCTCCACTCATTACAAAATTAGCCTAGTATTTAAACCGCGTTATCAACATGCAAATTTTGTTAGTCGATGACCACGTACTTAACTTTTTAGACATAACTAGCTCGTATCATTTTAGATGCTTAGTTAAACAAAAAATATAATGACTCTGTGATACTTTATACGCCTCATTTATATACCGCTCTTACACTTACTATTTAATTGGAAAGCGGCTTAATCTTTACAGACGCCAAGACAAGCTTTGGGCCTGTTGAATAAACAGATATTCACATAGAAACAATATTAGCTAGCTCTAAAATAGCTTTTACTTATTGCTAACATCACTTTTATTTTATTGACTTTAATAAACCAATTGCTGATAATGCACAAACTTAGAAAAAGTAGTATCTTTTTTACATATTCCATGGAAGGCGCGATTTTTTAATTATTTGGGTGTTCGCGTCAATGATGTTTCGTAGTACAAGTAAAATAAAAAGCGCTAGCCTGTTACCATACTTCGTAATCTTTGCACTGTTATTTTCTCAAAATGCCATTGCTTTCAACGACTGTAAACACGACTCAAAATCAGATTCTGATATATCACCTACAGCGCACAATCAAACCCCTTCAATAGCTCAAGATAAATCAATTGAGCACTGTCATCTCAACAAAAACAAACGTAATGCTGACACTCAAGCTGCGAACAAATCCATTTATAGCGCCTCATGCTGTGATAAACCTTGCGCACACTGTCAGCTTGTCAGCATTTATATAGATAACGGCTTTAAACAAAGCGACTATAATTTCCAACGCCCTGCAGGCAAAGAAATATCCATTTATCCTGATCTAAAATACGTTTCTCATAAAACTGAACCTATAATACCACCTCCTATTTCATAAACCACGCCTCGGTTTGTTAAGTGGTCGATTATGAAAATAGTCCCCCCCATTAAAAAACCTCAATAAAAAATTTAAGCCCATTGTTGTGAGCATTAATTACCTTATTAATGCTTTATACGGCATTGTTTTACCTAAAAATGGGTTTTAATCTAAAAATAAAAGACTAAAAGTGAGAAAAATCATGAAAAGACGGGACTTTATTAAGTTCGGCACAGCAAGCCTAACCGGCGTAGCCGCTGGCTCAGCAGGATTATTGAGCTGGATCCCAAGAGCCTACGCTGCAACAATCAGTAAAACCTATTACATAACCGATGGCTATACGGCCATGCCTGATGGGGTAGACGTCTACTTCAAGGGATTCAGCAGTAGTTCATCCACCCTAAACGTACCAGGGGCCTCAACTATTGTGCAGGAGGGTGATACCGTTCAGATTACCGTCGTCAACACCCTGAGTAGCAGCCACAGCTTTGTTATTGACGGACTCGTGGACAGTGGCACCATAGCCGGTGGGCAAACGAAAACAGTAACATTTACTGCTGGCAACCCCGGCACGCATATGTTCTACGATAAACTCAACGCCCCTTATAATCGCCTGGTAGGTTTACATGGCGCTTTTGCCGTCATGCCCAGTGGTAGCTCGAATGAGCTTTATGCTGGCAGTGCAACCTTTGTACAGCAATACGCCTGGGTCACTAATGATATTGACCCCGTCTGGCATGATAATGTAAGGCTTGGGATTACACCTTCATCCACATTTAACCCCTACTACTTCACCATCAACGGTCGCACTATGCGCGTGCCCGGGCATGCCGAGTACGGTGATCCCAATATCGATTCTGGTTACAACCCGGAAACCCGTTTGACAGGGTCGATTGGTGATCGCGCCCTGGTGCGCATCCTCAATGCAGGCATGTGCATGCATTCCGTTCACTTCCACGCCAATCACGTGGAGTGGCTAGCGGAAAATGGTCAGCCACGTCCCCAGGTATGGAAAAAAGACACCGTCCTGTTACCCAATAGTATGGGTAGCCTTGATGTGATTTATCCGTTCGAAGTGCCGCCTGATTCCTGGCCACAGGTGACGACAGGTTCTTTCCCCATGCATTTCCATGATGAAATGACTCAGACCGCCGGTGGTGGCCTGTATCAGTTCGGTCTTGCAACAACCATTAAATTTAAATAAGGGGATAAACCATGTTTGATATTCTTAAACCAACTCTGATGATGCACAATAACGGTAACGGTGGCGGCACCTGCTACATATACCCCGATGCACCTGCAACGCCCGGTAAAGTTACCCCAGATGTAACGTTTAACCGCACAGCACACATGAACGGCTCCATGACGATGGACGATGGCGCCAGCATCACCATGTGGGGCTTTAATGATGGCGGTGGCGGCATGGGTGGCGGCGCATTCCCCTCACCCGCGATGCGTGTCACCGAGGGCCAGGTAGTACATACCGTGTTAACTGCTGGCAGCATGATGCAGGGCACCCACACCATTCACCATCACGGCATAGAGCCCAGCACCGAGAACGACGGTGTTGGTCACTACTCTTTTGATGTCAACGGCACTTACACCTACCAGTGGAAAGCCTCCCATGCCGGTACCTATTTCTATCATTGCCACACCAATACAGTGCTGCACGCAGAAATGGGCATGTACGGCGGGCTGATTATTGACCCACCAGAAGGACCAGGCACGCTGTTCTCAGGCGGCCCCACCTATAACCAGGAAGTTATCTGGGCCTGTGATGAAATCGATTCCAGCTGGCATAATAAGTCATGGACTGCGGGTACCTGTGGCGGCAATGAAGGCTTTAATTCGCTCAATCCAGATTACTTCATTATCACCGGTGTAGATGGCGCACAATCTGCGTTAACCGCACCCGGTATTGCACCAACAGTGAATGTAGGTGATTCATTATTGATTCGTTACATCTGTGCAGGCTATCTGCCTCAGCGAATTAATTTTGGCGGACTCAATGCAAACATACACATGTCAGATGGTCGTGCTTTACCGGAACCGGTTCAAGTTACCACCATTAAAGCCAGTTCTGCAGAGCGTTATGACTGCATCATTGTGCCAGAGCAGACAGGTGTCTATGAAGTAAGCGTTGAGTTCTTAGACTGGGTAAGCGGTGCCGTAGTGGGAACTGCACGTACACGAATCACTGTTGTGTAAAAGCACAACTATAATGAGAGCAACAAAAAAGGGTACACCATGTGTACCCTTTTTTTGTGGATTAAACCGGGAGATAAATAATGAGATAATGTATCTTCCTTAACAAGGCTTAACAGCCTTAATTGCATTGGGTTATAGTTAAATCATTTTATTAAAATAAAACAATTCCCCCTCTAGGTACGTATTATTTTTAATAAACATGATCATGGTCACCCACATTGATCAATATAATTTCTTCACCCTTTATCTCTAACTCAAGCACAATGTGATAACTCATATTGATTGATATCGACGAGAGCCCCTTCAATCGACCTTCTAATCCGTGCAGGCGTAATGACGGATGATAAGGGTCGAGCTCTAACAGCTCCAATGTTTTGCGGTACTGGTTATGTATTTCAGGGTGTTTACGTAAAAATTTCTTTGCTCGTTTGATATAACTGTCTGGGTAAACGAGGTTATACACCATTAACCGGTTACCCGTTTCATGTGCTCATCCACGCTTTCTTGTTTGGTTCGGCCTTCTGCAATATCGGCTCTGGCTTCCAGCAATGCAATTTCCAGTTCATATTCTCTCAGCTTGCTATACTGGCTCATATTAATTACCACATATTTTTGCTCACCGCGAACGGTGATGATCGCCTCCCCATCAGCTTTCAGTGCATTTTCCACCACAGAGACACCTTTGGTTTTTAGCTCATTCGCAGTAATACTTATCATTACAACACCCTCAATAGCACCTTTTATAATGCTATTAATAATACTTTATAAAATATGCTATTGCCAGTAATTCATTTAACCTTGCTTAAAAGCAGGACAACCCAGGAGCCGGTCATCACGCTGTGGGAAGAAAAATTCAACACACTCAGCAATACTATCGCGCACACGTGGCTTAGCCATGCTAGCTTAAGTCGGAAATCAAAAAGGGGGAATAAATAACGCGATAAGGTGTCTTCCCTGACCTGCTTAACCTTCTTGTTCGTACCGTATGAAAATTCACGTAGGTGGTTATTACATTCGCTGGGAGTTCTAAATCAAACTGCCCATTGTTGCTAAGCTGATTACTGATATAAGATTGTAAAAGGCAGAACAGCCATACGCGTGTTCAATAAGTTTAAAGAACTGAAGAAAAAGCCATATTGGGGAAATAAGTTTTGGGCACGCGGTTATTGTGTTGATACAGCAGGCTTGGATGAAAGTAAGATTCGCACGTATGTGCAGTATCAGGAAAAGAAAGAAAAGGATGCGGAGCAACGGAACTTTGATTATTAATTGAAATATATGGGGCAACAACCCTTGCCTCCTCAGGGGGCAAGGCATTCTTATCCCCTTTTAGGGGTAAACGCAAATCCACTCGCTATGCGGGTAGATTCTTTACTTCTAAACTAAAAGCTGTTTACTGATTTAAAGGCATTCATTTTCTAGTGCGCTAAAAGCAAATAAACGATAATATATTGTCGCATCATCATACGACCAGGCATAACTTGAATACTGAAACCATTATTGAGCAAACCAAATGCTGGCTTAGCTCGGTTATTATTGAACTAAACTTTTGCCCTTTTGCGCAGCGCGAATTTGTTAAAGAAAGCATTTGTTATGATGTGAGTATGGCCCATGGACTGGAAGCCAACTTGCATGAATTAGCCAGGGCGCTAGTGCATTTAGATGAACACGCAGAAATAGAAACAACACTGCTAATTTTTGCCGAGGCATTTTCTGAATTTAATGATTTTGTGGAGATGATTGATTATGCCGATCAACTTATCGATGAACTCGGCTACCGCTCTACCTACCAGCTTGCACATTTTCACCCGGATTATTGCTTTGAAGGTGAAGAAGCTGATGACGCGGCAAACTATACCAACCGCGCACCTTTCCCCACATTGCATTTATTGCGTGAAGACAGCCTACAGAAAGCCATCAACAAGCACCCCGATACCGCCAACATACCTGACAATAATATCAAGTTAGCACGAGAGCTAGGCTTAGCTAAAATGCAGGCTTTGTTAACCAACTGTTTAAGTAAAACAAATGATTAGCCTTAGCGAATTAACGATATACCCGCTTAAGTCATGTGGTGAAATCGCTCTTAATCAGGCAAAGCTTAGCCCTTTCGGACTCGAGTTAGATAGACGCTGGATGCTGATTGATGAATACGGCGTAATGCTCACACAGCGCAAACATGCGCGCATGTGCTTAATACGCTGTAGATTAAACAACGGCCAACTCAGCGTAAATGCACCGGGTATGCCCTCACTCGATATTCAAATAACAGACAACATCACTAAAGCCACGGTATGGGAAGATACCTGCAATGCCTATGATTGTGGCGATGCAGCCAGCAACTGGTTTAGCACGTTTTTAAATACCCCTGCACACCTGGTTTACTTTCCAGATGATGAACAGCGTCAAGTTGATTTAAACTACGCCCAGAAAGGCGATATAACCGCGTTTAGTGACGGTTTTCCTTACCTATTAATTAGCCAGGCCTCCCTGGATGATTTAAATAGTCGATTGCAAACAGCCGTCGAAATGAATCGATTCCGACCTAATTTGGTGATAACAGGCAACGAGGCCTTTGCGGAAGACCAATGGAAGCATATACGCATTGGTACTATTGAGTTTAGCCTGGTAAAACCCTGTAGCCGCTGCACTATTCCCAGCATTAACCCGGCAAACGCCGAAAAAACCGCAGAGCCGGTTAAAACCCTGGCCAGTTACCGCCTGCGCGAAAATAAAATATTCTTTGGGCAGAATGTTATCGCCCATGGCAGCGGTTTATTAGAAGTGGGTATGCCGGTGGAAATAATTGAATAAGAGCTCTACCTATAAAAAGCTACACCTCTGGCCCTAATAAAAATGGCACCTCTTCAAAGCCCATATCTTCTAACTCTTCCATCAAATCATCCCAGTTATAATCTGGCACATTGTCCTCAATACGCGCAATAGCACCGGTTGCCGCACGGTAAACTTCATGCTCTTCATAATCATCGGGTATTTTAACCAGGCGGGTTTTCTGTGGATCTTTGCTCGGTAAAATCATCAATTTATTCGTCATATTCAGTAAACCTTATGCGTGTTTAAAATAAAAGGTATAGGATGAAACCATTTGATAGTATAGAACTCTACATAACCAACCCAAGAATTAATATAACAAGCATATGCATAAAACGACACCTCTATTTTTGCTATTAATGTTAATCATATCAAGCCCTGCATATGCCTATCAGGTAGCAGATACACTACCCGCCTATAGCACTGAATATGACCCTAAGCGTGATGCGTTTAAAGATGGTGCTGATGCCATTGAATTGGCTACACGCACTAACCGTCGAATTCTAATAGAACTCGGTGGGGAGTGGTGCATATGGTGTCATAAGATGGATAGTTTTTTTGATAAAAATCCAGATGTAAAAAAACGCCTTCACGAAACATTCGTCATATTAAAAATAAATGTGAGTGATGAAAATAAAAACACTGATTTTTTGCAACCTTTTCCTAAAAATTTGGGTTATCCGCATATGTACGTTTCTGATAAAGATGGTTCTGTACTCTATTCACAGGACACCGCAGAGTTTTTAGATAACGGCTCATATCAACGAAAAGCATTTATGGCATTCTTTGATCGCTGGGCTATAAAATAAAAAAGATTAATTATAGATATGAATAATCGATATTCTAATTTTCCAGACATAAATCGTCGCCAGTTTATCCAGGCGATTGCCGCATTAAGCACCAGCTGGCCGATGACAGGAATGGCCAGCTTAAACATTTTGGGTGACTCTCATAAAGACACCTATAAAAATTTAAGCGATCCCTGGTTAACACTGGCCAGTGTGCAAGAACATTTGTTTCCAGCAGGTGATTCATTAGAGCAAGCATCACCCGGTGCGCAGGACATCGCGGCACTGCGTTTTTTACGTAATATGCTGGAAGCCCCCGACACCGATTCTGAAGAAAAAGCATTTATATTAAATGGCGTCAATTGGTTAAATGATTTATCACTAAAAAATAATCAAACGAAATTCACACAATTAAACACTGAAAATAAAGAAACTATTCTGCGCCAAATTGAAACCAGTAATGCGGGTAGCCGCTGGTTATCCCTAATGCTGGGCTACTTAATAGAGGCTCTTCTCAGTGACCCTGTATACGGTGGCAATAAAGATCAACGAGGCTGGAAATGGCTAGAACACATTCCCGGTTTTCCTACGCCCTCTGTCGATAAAGTGTATTTTAAACTCGGTGCACATGCCTCTGCAAAACGGAGAACAAAGGCATGAGCAAAGATTATGATGTGTGCGTAGTGGGTAGTGGCGCCGGTGCTGGGCCTGTTATATCGGAATTAGCAAAAGCAGGTAAATCTGTTTTAGTGTTAGAAAAGGGACCGTGGTTAAAAGAAGATGATTTCTTTAAAGATGAAATGGCCTGCTGTCGACGCAATACTTACACACCCAATTTAGAAGATGAGCAGCATGTCATAGAGGAAGAAACCAATAACGGCGGCTGGGTAAGCGAGGCCACATCTGCATCGGGCTGGGATTTCTGGAACGGCAATGTTGTTGGTGGCTCATCTAATTTTATGAGCGGGTATTTTTATCGGCTCAAACCAAAAGATTTTCGCCTGCGCTCTGAATTCGGCCCCATAAAAGGTGCCAATGTAGTGGACTGGCCCATTAGTTACGCAGACTTAGAGCCCTATTACACAAAAGCCGAAACGGAAATAGGCATTTCAGGGCATATCATTCCACACAAACATCAGGAACCGAGATCAACCAGCGACTTCCCTTTTCCACCGACCTCTGAACACCCTATTGTAAATAAAATTGATAAAGCCTGTGATGAACTTAATCTAACATCACTACCCACACCAAGAGCTATATTGTCTCGCCCACACAATGGTCGAAACAGTTGTGAGTATTCTGGCTACTGCGGAAGCTATGGCTGCCACTCTGGTGCTAAAGGCAGCTCACGTGCCGCACTATTAGATGGTGCAGTGGCAACAGGCAATTGTGAAATTAGAGCAAACAGCAAAGTTTATAAATTAAAAACCAATAACCAGGGCAAGGTTACTGAAGCCCTGTATTTTGATGTGAATGACAAACCACAATCTGTCTCTGCCAAGTTATTTGTAGTTGCCTGTCATGCCATTGAAACCTCTCGTTTATTGCTCGCATCGACTGGCCCTAAACACCCCAATGGTTTGGGCAACAACTATCAACAGCTCGGCAAAAATTTATTATTCTCGGGCGGTGGTTCCGGCACCGGTGAATTTCACTACAGTAAAATGGATCAATTGACTGCAACAGCGATGAAAACCCGTGGGCCTTTTGTTAATCGTGGTTTACAGGACTGGTACTTTTTTGAAGATAAAGCCTTCGGTGGAAAAGCCAAAGGTGGTGTCATAGATTTTTTACTGCGTCACCCCAACCCCATTGCAAAAGCCATGTCGATGCGTTTTAATAATGATGATAGTTTAAATTGGGGACAGCCATTAAAGCGTGATTTAAAAACAGTATTCACCGGCACACAAGATTTACGCTTTGAAGTATTTAATGACTGGCTACCCACAGACAATTGCTTTGTCAGCTTAGATACTAACATTAAAGACAAATGGGGCTCTGCGGTAGCAAAAGTCCGTGTGGGCTACCATGAACATGATTTAAAAGTGGGCGCGTTTTTAGCCAATAAGGCCGAAAGCGTATTACAACAAATGGGCGCGGATAATATTCGCTCTAGCATTAGCGGCTCTCCTCCAGCCAATCTGGTTGCAGGCGGCTGCCGCTTTGGTGATGATATAAAAACATCTGTTCTAAATGCCGACTGCAAAGTACATGATGTGGATAATTTGTATGTAACCGATGGCAGTTTTATGCCCACGGGTGGAAGCGTCCCTTACACCTGGACCATTTATGCTAACGCCTTCAGAGTTGCCGACATTATTAAACAACGCGTTTAGTTAACAAGGATATTAGATGAAAAAAATTTTAACATTTCATAGCAAAGATATAGATATACAGTTATCAACGGCTGCCGAAAAACAAAGTAAAAAACTACCAGCAACATTGCTTATAGAAATACAAATCTACTTCAGTTGTTTGCTCGGAAAAAGACTCGCCTTTTATTCTAATTATAATATTGCAAACACATACCCGCTAGACAAGGATACATTTTCAGAAATATTAGTCGACTCACAAGTATTAACTGAGAACATAAAACTGCGTTTTAACACGGTAATGACTAAAAGCTGCTCAGTTTCAAATCATGCCGGGCCGCCACCTGTGACGGATTTTAAAATTGCAAACCAGAAACCCTATGTACCTGGCTGGTTAAGCATAGATTATAGAAATGGAATATGGAGTGGAAAATACGGATGGGACACAGATAACAAAAACATCTCAAATATAAAGCAGATTAATGCCTAATCTATCAAGCGCTTTAAATATCGGTTATTTCGTTAGTCATAATTATAGCGATAAAAAAATCGGGCCTTATGATAGGCCCGAAAAACAGGAGACCAGGGTTTACTGAAAAAATTAACATGTAACGCAAAGCGTATTTTATACGTAACTATCTGCGCTATTATCCGCGTATTTAAATAATGATTAAGGTTTCTAATTTACGGCTTTAACCAATTCACTACATCAATCTCTGTAGCATAATCAGCACGTCCCTTATCAGAATTAAAATCATAATAAACACACATAATACGATCACCAATAAACACCTTAGTTCCATTAAAGTTGTAAACCAGCTCAACAAATGTATATCCACACTCCCACCGATCATGTTGTCAGCCACATCTGGTTGCTACACTTATTCTCAGTGTATAAAGCAGTCAATCCATCGCAGCTTGTAACCACGCGCCAAGGATTAAAGCATCAGGCGGAACGTTTTTATGTCGTTTACAGTCTGTAAGCTAAACATTAAAAACTCATTGACTTTGATCAAGGAAAATAAGTATTTAACCATATATAAATATATACTTAAGAAAAACCATTTCAGATTAAGGGAGCGCTGTGGGTGATTTTTTTCTACTGTAGCTTGATACAAATTTAGACCGGCTATGAGCAACAGTTAATGCAGTATGTGGAAAATTTAAAATAAATTTATAAACAGCACCATTAGCTTAACCGCTTCTAGCCTTATACCGTTCTGATATGTATTAAATAAGAAATTGAAATAAATCTAATCGATTTAATACGATATATTTGCCACTTTTAAAGCACATCAGCCAGGCTAGTTTGGTCGAGCTCTTTCAGGAAATGCCTGGTGGCTCGATGAATGACAGCTTTTAGCCCGCACGAGTTTTCTATACAGCAAGCATCCGATTTATGTTCAAAACACTCAACAATATTAAAGTGGTTCTCCATTTTGCGCACAACACTGCCCACTGAAATATCACTCGCATCGCAGGCCAGCTGCATCCCCCCGTACTTACCCCGGGTCGTTTTCACAAAACTATATTCTGTAAGCCCCTGTGCGACTTTAACCAGATGGTTACGTGAAATGGAATAATAAGCGGCTATTTCAGACACGCTGCTTAATGTATCTGGCTGTTTACCCAAATACATCAGCACCCGCAAAGCATAATCAGTATGACGGGTTAATTGCATTAAAGCTCCTATACTGCTTGCATGGATTAATAATTAATATAATAATAACCTAACTTAATATGTATTTGGAATACATATTTAACCAATAAGCCCACATAGAGATAGAATTATGAGCACATTGTTTGAAAAAATAGGCGGAGAAGCCGCAGTAAATGCAGCAGTTGACATTTTTTACCGCAAAGTTTTATCTGATGACAGTATCAGCCACTTCTTTGAAACAACCGATATGGCGGCACAACACGCCAAACAAAAGGCTTTTTTAACCATGGCGTTTGGTGGACCGAATGAATATACCGGTGCAGACATGCGCAAAGCACATGCCCCACTTGTTGAAAAAGGCTTAAATGAAAGCCACTTTAATGCGGTTGCTGGCCACCTGCAATCTACCCTAGAAGAACTAAATGTACCCGCCGATTTAATTGCTGACGTTATGGCGATTGCCGGCAGCACCAAAGACGACGTACTGGGTAACTAAAGCTCCATGGCAAAAATTACCTATGGTGATCACCATCTTCAAGCAGAAGATGGTGAATCAGTACTCGACACACTCTTAAGAAATAATATAGATGCAGCTTACTCCTGCAAAGTCGGCGTATGCCAAACCTGCATTATGCAATGCAGTAATGGCCAACTACCCGAAGCCGCACAAGCGGCCCTGAAGCCAAACCTGCGTGAACAGGGTTATTTTTTAAGTTGCCAGTGTTATGCCGATGATGATTTAGACATTAAGTTAGCAGAAAACGAAGCGTTATTTATTAGCGCCAGGTTAATTGAAAAAGAATATCTGTCACCCACGGTATGTCGTCTGCGCCTGCAAACCGCAATACCACTGTTTTATCACGCAGGACAGTTTATTAATGTAAAACGTGCCGATGGCCTTATTCGCAGTTACTCTCTGGCAAGCTTACTCAGCGAAGACAATTCATTGGAGCTACATGTAAAGCGCATGGACAATGGTGACATGAGTCAGTGGATCACCAATGAATTTCAAATCGGTGATAGCCTGGAAATAGATGGCCCGATCGGCGATTGTTTTTATCCCACGAATACAACAAATCAGCCGATATTACTAGTGGGTTCCGGCACCGGTTTAGCGCCGCTCATAGGCATACTTCGCGATGCCCTGCATAATAATCACACTGCTCCTATTTATCTTTACCATGCTGCCTTCACCGAAGAAGAGCTGTATATGGACAAAGAAATAAAAGAAATTATCAGCACTGCAAACAATGTGCACTACAAACCCGTTGTCACAAATCATATGACAGAAAATCACGTAGTATCTGGGCGCGCCTGTGAAGTTGCCCTGATAGATCATCCTAAGTTAAATGACTGGCAGGTATTTATCTGTGGTGCACCCGCCATGGTTAAGTTTATGCAACAACGTGCCTTCCTTGCCGGTGCAGGTATGCAATGTATTCATACCGATCCTTTCGAAACTAAAGAGCTTAGAACAGAGACACGTGATAGCGAGTGATGAACGAAAAAATAAAATAGAAGAGAATAAATTGTTTTTAAATTATTTTAATAAGATGCGTGGTGGGAAACGCGCACCTCAACGCGCACCACTGCATGAAATATTCTGGTCAACGCTTGGCAGTTTTCTAGGAATACTATCAATCTATGTTGTCGGACATTTGCAAGGCCTTCACCTCGAAGACAATTTATATTTAGTCGGTTCATTCGGTGCTAGCGCCGTTTTACTGTATGCCATACCCGCCAGCCCTTTTGCACAACCACGTAACCTTATTCTCGGGCATGCTCTATCGGCTTTTGTGGGTGTCAGCTGTGCAATGCTACTTAAAGAAAACATGGCCATTGCGGCGGCGACAGCGGTATCAGTTTCAATTATGCTAATGCACCTAAGCCGCAGCCTTCATCCACCTGGTGGCGCTACCGCGTTAATAGCTGTTATAGGCAGTAATGATATACATAACCTTGGTTACGCATATGTGGTCACCCCTATTGGTTTGGGCGCACTACTTCTATTGCTTATCGCTTTACTGATAAATAACATATCACCGTATCGACGTTACCCACAATACTGGTATTAACACTCTAGCAATTAAAATTTTGTATCATACATAGTAAACCATTATTTTCTATAATAATGCCTTATGTATTTTTTATATAAATCTTTAATTTTTAAACTGATAATTTCTGTATATGTTTTCTTAAAAAACGGCTTATCTGCTTCACTTAATGAGTCAAATTGACGATCATATTTATGCCGAATCCAGGCATTATAATCAAATTGTTTTGCCAATTTAAACAAGAATCGATTTAAAAAATGAAAGCCCTCTTTTTTATGTATCGACACACCAAAATCTATAATTTTGGGTTTATCATCTACCGTGACTAACAGGTTTTCTTTACGTTTTAAATCGAAATGTGCGACCTGATGCTGATGCATTTCTTCAATAGCCAAAAATAATTTTTCGTAAAAACCAGAATTGATATCCGGCCTATGCTCTCGCATAGTTTTACCTTCAATAAATTCTAAAACTAAAAATTCATTATTGGCCATGCCATAACATACGGGTACAGCACCCATGCCTGCCAGTTTTTGATATATGCGAAATTCATGCCGCAGAAGCGCGAGATTGATGGGCCGTGTGAGAAAGTTACCCAGAGGCGCCTTGATAACAAGTTTATGACTGCCTTGCTGAAACAACAGAGTTTTTCCCTGATACCCAGCAGATAAATCATTCGATGCTGAATCCAGATGCGAGTTAACCCAGGCGGTTAATTCACTTTCTGAAATAAAATCCAGATTCTGTAGCATTTACTTAGTTAGTATAAAGCAGGTACAAGCAAGCAATAAGATAAACAACAATGACTGGCTCAGCATTGGTCATTAGGCTTTTCTTAAACGACCAGCTACTTTTTACACTACCGGCTTTTGCACCAAAAGTAGGTATTAAAGCATGAACATTTTTAGACCAGGCTACCCACTCTTCACCAAAAAGACCACGCAGCTTGTTGTCTTCATATGAAATGGTTGGCGGATAGTAAAACCACAACAATGCCGCCATTAGTGCATAAGACCAGATAAGGTTAGATGCAATTGAAAAACCAAGCAATAATAAGATGTTACCTACGTAAAGCGGATGACGAACAAAAGCATAAGGACCACTTGTTGCTAGCTCTTTGTTTTTCATTACATAGCCAGAGGCCCACATTCGAACAACAATACCCACAGCGGCTACGGCTGCGCCGATTTTGAATAAAGTTGGTTCATAACTGCCTAAGACACTTACTAACAATACAAATAAAACAGCAAACCATTGACGCGATTGCTCATGGTAGCGAAGTGTTAAAACTATTTTTGCCAGACCTGTAGCGTCTGAAACCTTATCGGCTCGTGACATTGATTACCCTTAATTTACATCGTTCGAAAGCGCGCGTATTTTATAACAATGTGCCATTGATTGATACGCCCGAAAGCTATTGTGGTGTGATTTTGCTCGAAAATAATCGATATAGTTTAAATCGATGCCAATTAAGGCAACATAACTCGATATATGCTGATACAACTAGTTATCGCAAACAACTCCATTACAAACGAGACAGACTATTAAGTAATACCGCTTTAAGCTTAATCATGCCTTTATCCACAATAAGCTGCATTTCAGCATGATCAATTTTCCGGGTGCCTGCGCAGCCCGCAGCCCAGTTAACCACCAGCCCCAGGCAGGCATATTCTATACCCAACTCTCTTGCCAGGGCGGCTTCTGGCATGCCGGTCATGCCGACCATATTGGCTCCATCACGCTTAAGCCGCTCAATTTCAGCCGCCGTCTCCAGGCGTGGCCCCTGAGTTGCCGCATACACACCACCACTGCGTATATCGGTAAATTGACCTAATGCCGAATCGATTAAAACCTTTCTTATTTCAGCTGAATAGGGCTCAGTAAAATCAATGTGCGTAACCTGCTCTAAATCATCTTCAAAAAAGCTATGTTTGCGAGCATAGGTGTAATCAATAATCTGCTCGGGAACCACCAGTGTTTCGGGTGACATATCACCCGTAATCCCACCCACTGCAGCGACCGCAATTATTTTTTTAACACCACACTCTTTTAATGCCCATAAGTTCGCACGATAATTGACCTTATGCGGCGGAATATTATGTTCCAGACCATGGCGTGCTAGAAAGGCAATTTGCTGATCAGCCTTCTGCGTGATGATAATTTCAGAGGAAGGCTCACCCCAGCGAGTGGTTAAATTAAGTCGCTCTACTTCTTCTAGCCCATCCAGCTGGTAAAGACCGGTGCCACCAATAACGGCTATGCTTTGCTGTTCACTCATTATGTTTTACTCGCTGTCACTAACGGCATAAATGGCATTTAAATTACGGTGATAACCCTTGTAGTCCATACCAAAACCGAACACGTATTTATCTTCTACACGCAAACCTGTGAAGTCGCATTTAATATTGGCTTTTGGCCGTGGGTGTTCTTTTTCTACCAACACCACCGTGTGAACACTTGCCACTTCCTGCTCTTTACAATAATCCAACACAGCTTGTAATGTGAAACCCTCATCGAAAATGTCATCCACTATTAATAAGCTACGACCTTTTAAAGATTGCTGTGGCTTTACTTTCCACTGTAAGTCGTTACCTGATGTACTGTCTCGGTAACGGGTTGCGTGTAGGTAATCAACGATTAATGGAAACTCTAAACGAGATATTAAATGCCCACCTAATATCAGGCCGCCATTCATAACAGGTAAAATAATAACCGGCCGTTCTGTCTCTGCAAACTGCGTATTTATTTCAGCGGCCAACTGATGTATTGCCTGATCAATTTGTTGTGGCGTAATAATTAGCTGTGCATTTTCTAAAACACGCTGCGCCTCAGCAAATACATCTTGCTCAACTAACTTCATTACAGCCTCTTTAATAGGTAAATGTCACAACACTGTCATCCATGGCTTCATTGATAATGTAAGCTCCACCCACTGTCTCTTCAATTTCTGGTATTAAATTTTCACCCCAAAATTTTAACGCAGGTGAACATATTTTGAATACAACACCCGCCTGTTTAGCCTGTTTAATATGATCGTATACCGTTTTGCTATCATCTTCCTGCAGCAAGATACTTTCAGCCTCACCTTTCATGGCCAGCTGCCCTGCAGAACCTGTAAACAGCACCTCCACATCATATTCCATTGCCGCAGCAATAGTCGCCTGTAGCAATGGCGGTAAAATTTCAGCTGGACGAGTGATGTCTACATTGGCCATCACGACCAATAATTTATCAGCCATTTTTAGATTCTCCGGCCTTTAAAGAGACCTCTGGTATTACTTGAGTCATTGACTCAGGCACTGATTGAAGATGTAGCGTTGAAGTTGGAAAAGCAAATTCAGCATTATTATTTTTTATGATATCAACTATTTTTAATAATACATCCTGTTTTATCTCATGGAAACGAATCCACTCCGTGGTTTTTGTAAACGTATAAATAAAGAAGTCTACCGACGATGCCGCAAAACTATTAAAGTTAACAATGAGTGTTTGATCGTTATCGATCTCTGGGTGATTTTGTAACATCGACTTTACCTGTTCGATAATAATCGGCATTTTTGCCAGATCATCATAACGAATACTCACCGTTTCTTTAATACGTCGGTTAGTCATACGTGATGGGTTTTCCACCGCAATATTCGTAAATATAGAATTGGGTATATATAGTGGTCGTTTATCAAACGTACAGATACGCGTTAAGCGCCAGCCAATGTGTTCAACCGTACCTTCTATTTCTTTGTCATTAGAACGAATCCAGTCGCCTATTTTAAATGGACGATCAAGATAAATCATCAATCCACCAAAAAAATTAGCCAATAAATCTTTAGCGGCAAAACCGACAGCTATACCACCAACACCACCCAGGGCCAATAAACCAGAAATGCTATAACCCAGGGTTTGCAGCAGAATCAAGCTACCTGTAATAAACACCGAAACCCGCAACAGCTTACCAATGGCATGTACGGTGTGTTTATCAAAGTCACGTTCCCCGGAGTCGATGTGGCTTTCGATGAGAATATCTTCAGCACCTTTAATTAACTGCAATAAAAAATAGATAAGAAGACTAACGACACCAATATTTCGCAACGGTTCTATAAATACAAAAATGGCGGAGTCATCACTGTGATGGCGCACCACTTCTGCAGCATACAACACGCCTAATAGCCAAATTAATATACCGACAGGCTTACGTGCCGCGTTAACTAAAAGATCATCCCATAAATTTTCTGTGGCTTGTAATTTATGTGCCATACGTAAAAATATTCGCTTTTGAATAAAGCTTAATAGCAGTGTTAAAAATACAATAATAAACACTTGAAGAATCCACATAGATTCTTCATCCGGTTTGATTTGGTTTAAAATTTCTTGTAAATATTCCATAACTTATATTTTACTGGTTTTTCATATTATTTTTATTAAAAGTTAATATGAAGAATTAAACATCTAACTCTAAATTAGGTGTATCACCTAACTGACTAATTTTCTCAACAATGGTTTTCCATTGCTCTGACGCTTGTAGTGCATGGCGATCAATTATACCGCGACCATGCATACGAATTAAACGTATTTGCGATGTAGGATTAGCATAAGCATTCAATGACTCTAATACCTGTTGAGCCGCTTCTGTGTGGTTACATACCAGTACCATATCACAGCCCGCTTCTAACGCGGTATTTGCCCGCTGAGCAAAGTCACCGGCTACCCCCGCTGCTTGCATACTTAAATCATCACTAAAAATAACGCCCTGAAAATTCAACTGTTGGCGAAGAATTTGTTGTAACCATATTTTTGAATACCCTGCAGGTTTATCATCGACAGCGGGATATACGACATGTGCTGGCATCACTGCCGCCAACCCAAAATGTATCATACGTTCAAATGGAATAACGTCTTCCATTATAATTTCAGTTAATGAACGCTTATCAATTGGCTGCGCTGTATGTGTATCCTCTTTCACAGAACCATGTCCAGGAAAATGCTTACCGGTTGCCGACATACCTGCCTGACTCATACCCGTCATAAATTCATGTGCAAGCTCTGCAATAACATCAGGTTTTGAGTGATAAGCACGATCACCAATTACCCCACTAACACCTATACCAATATCGAGTACCGGCGCAAAACTCATATCAATACCAATCGCTCGACACTCAGCCGCCATTAACCAGCCACATTGTTGAGCCAGCAGTTTCCCTTGCGTTTTATTCTGCGCATAAACTTTGCCGTATTCAGCGGCAGGCGGAATATGCGTAAAGCCTTCACGAAAGCGCTGCACACGACCACCCTCATGATCAACAGCCACCAATAAATGCGGTGAACGCAATGCATGAATTTCTGCAATTAAGGCGGTAATTTGCTCTATTGATTCGTAATTTCTTGTAAATAATATTACACCACCCGTTTGTGGATGGAGCAACATTTCTCGTTCTTCTTGGGTAATAGACGTACCGACGAGGTCAAGCATGACCGGGCCAAGCGACATAGAAGTGTTCCTCAGGAATAAGTTTTTAAGCAGTTGACGCCGCAGAAGGCTAACACAGTTTCTAGATGACGGTCGAATCCGGCGAACTCATGCCCGCCACCTTCTTCAACAATTGAAGGTACCGCAGCATATTTGTTCAACGCCTGTTTGTAATCCAGCACATCATCGCCAGTTTGTAACATCAGTAAGTATCGATCAGGATTGGTGATCTGTTCCACTTCATATGACTTCAGTTTATTCACATGATCCATCGTCAGGGTATATTCTTCGCCAGTGTAAAGATTACGGTTAAAGCCTAAATGTTCTTTAAATAGCTCATAAGGTTTCACCGCAGGATTAACCAGCACAACACGGCTATCATATTTCTCAGCCAGCCAGGTAGCGTAGTAACCACCCAGGGAACTACCAATAAAACATAATTGACGAACACCATGTTGCTGCTGGTATTTATTTATTATGCTCTGCAGTTGATCCATGGCAACCGTTGGATCATAGGAAAGGCACGGTATTTCTAGAACATCAGGCATATTAATTTTCTCCGCATACGAACGCAGCAAACTTGCCTTAAATGATTCTGGAGAACTGTTAAATCCGTGGATATAAATCAGCATATATACATCTATATTCTAAAGTCGTCGTTTTGTGCCCTTGGCTTCAGTATATAAGATAATCTTTAATTGTCTTGAGTTATTAGATGATTTATAACAAAAAAATAGGCTTTTTTAATCAATTAGTTTGTTTTGTGCAATAAACAAACAGCATGTACTGCCACACCTTCTTCTCGACCGGGAAAGCCTAGCTTTTCAGTCGTCGTCGCTTTTACATTAATTTGTGATATCTCTGCGTGGAAATCCTCTGCCAAATTGGCCTGCATACTAGCAATATGCGGTGACATTTTAGGTGCCTGAGCAATAATAGTGGTGTCCAGATTAGCCAGTTCATAACCCTGCAGATTTACCATTTTAATAACCTGTTTTAGTAAATCTCTGCTATCTGCATTTTTATAGGCATTATCTGTATCGGGAAAATGTTGCCCAATATCACCCAATGCCAAAGCACCGAGCAATGCATCACACACGGCATGTATCAACACATCCCCGTCGGAATGCGCCTTAAACTGGCTGTGATGAGGAATTTTCACACCACCCAAAACAATATGCTCACCTGTTTCAAAAGCATGCACATCATAACCATGACCAATTCTAATGTTTGTATTCAAGTATTTTACCCCAGTACGCTTTCATTGCTATTTTTCACAAGGCCGATGAATTCTTGCATGGTTTTAGCGGTATTATCCATCATGATAAAGTACTTAATGATATTTAACTAGACATCAACAGGTGTACCATACAGCTGCTTATATATACCATCGCGCAACACCATTTCATCATGTACGCCTTCATCAATTATTTTACCGTCATCGAATACATAAACCCTGTCAGCCTGTTTAACCGCCGTTAAACGATGAGCAATGATTAATGTTGTGCGGTCCTTTAAAAAGGACTGCATCGCTGCATGTAACTTAGCCTCGGTTTCTGTATCTAATGCCGATGTAGCTTCATCTAAAATAACCACTTTGGGCTGTGAAAGAATCATTCGTGCAACCGCAAGGCGCTGTCTTTGCCCACCGGACAAACGAACCCCACTACGGCCAACAATTGTGTCCAGTTGATGAGGCAAACGTTTAATGGTTTCACTTAATTGAGCCACTTCTAAAGCATTCCATAATTCAGCATCAGAGTATTCTTTACCTAAATTTAAATTATGCTTAACCGTGTCATTAAATAAAGCCGGATGCTGCAAAACAGTTGCTACATTATCACGCACTATATCGAGGCCAATTTCAGACACGGGTACTTCATCAAAATATATTTGCCCATGAGTTGGTAGGTACATACCTAAAATCATTTGCACTAAGGTTGATTTACCGCCACCACTCGTACCCACTACAGCAATTTTTTCACCCTTATGAATATTTAACGACAAGCCTTTTAAGACTGGCTCTCCATCAGCATACCTAAAATCAATATTTTCAACTCTTAGTGCAACCGTATTTTTTCCTGCAAAAGGATTTTTATGATGCCTGAATTGAGGCTCGGTATTAAGCTTGAGTAAATTGTTAAGCCTGGCGATGGCGGCATTAGCCGCATAATAAGTATATTGAATACTTAAAATTTCCTGTACTGGCCCCATCATAAACCAGAGGTAGGCATATACCGCTATCATTTGCCCAATACTCAAATCAGAAAACACCACCATCAGCATACTCATGGCACGAAATACTTCAAAACCCATTAAGAAGATAAAAAATGAAACACGATTAGCCGCATCGCTTTTCCAGCTAAAGGCAGCCGAAGTTTCTTTGATGCCGCGTGCTCTATCCGCCACTCTTTGTAAATAATGGCGCTCTCGGTTTGCAGAACGGATTTGATGAATAGCATCGAGCGTTTCGCTTAGCGACTGCTGAAACAGCTCAAACGCCGAGTTTTCATTTTTCTTTAAAACCTTTACCTTACGCCCCAATACCGTTGTAAAGTAAATAACGACTGGATTCATAATTAAAATAAATAAAGCCAGCTGCCAATGTATCCACAATAAAATAGCCGCCACACCGATAATTGATAACAAGGCAACAATAAATTTACTCAATGCAGAGCCAATAAATGTATCAATCGCCTCAACATCGGTAACCAGATGAGAAGCAACCGTACCACTACCTAGCGTTTCATACTCAGACATAGCCACAAATTGTAATTTATTGAGTAATTTTTTACGGATGTTATAGGTTATGTCCTTCGCAATCTGGGTAAATTTGAAGGTTTGCCAAACGGCTAACATCATCGAAACAAATCGCAGGAATATGGTCAACAACATAACCGTAACAATATAAAGCGCAGGGCCCCACCACGCCTCAGGATAGAGTGCATTCATCGAACCGATGAGGAAGCTGGGTTTATCGAGCAGCACTTCATCAACCAACAGCGGCATTAACATAGGCATAGGCGCACTAATTAATGCCGCAAAAATCGCTATAATATTGGCTTGTAACAGTGTTTTTTTATGCTGCTTTGCAGCATTAACAATAAATGACCAACTTATCTTACTGGGCATATTGTCACTGGACATATTTTGAGGTTGCTTTGAACTCGACATACTACTTTTAGGTATCCACTACGCTGTTATTAAGCCCTGTAATTATGCCTGTTTTATAACAATTGAGCCAATCCAGCTTATAATGTATATATAACGTCTTTATGGCCAGGCAATATTGCGCATTACTGTACTTCCCCCTATAAGATCGACTATGCCTCACATGTTGTGCCAATATATACTCGCCTGTACCTATTGCAGAGCGAATGGAGTGGATTTTATTAAATTAATGAAAAATGAACACAATACTTGCCTAATCAATATTAAGTATATCTGCAATAAAATATTCATTTGTTATTAAAGCATCAAGGACATACAGGTTTAAACATCAATATGAATGAATCAACAACATCTCTTAACATCAGCCAGCAACTTATTAAAAAGATGCAACTACCTGAAAGTTTCAAAAAAATTGTTAATGATATTTATAACCCATTGATGCAACTGATTCTGGAAAGGAAGCAACAGCAACCACTCTTTATTAGCATCAATGGAGCTCAGGGCACGGGAAAATCGACTCTTACGCATTTCTTAAAACATTTAATTGAAGCTGAATCAGGGTTCGCTGTTGCAGAAATATCACTAGATGACTTTTACATAACCTATGCTGAAAGACAGCAGCTAGCAACAGATATCCATCCGCTACTATTGACCAGGGGTGTTCCAGGCACTCATGACATTAAGTTAATGGAAAATACATTTTCAGCCTTACTTGAAGGTAAGCCTTGCACTGTTCCACGCTTCAATAAATCCATTGATGATAGAGAGGACGATAACAAATGGAATCAATTTAATAATCACACGCCCATAGATGTCATTTTATTTGAGGGATGGTGCAACAACAGCCCCATTCAAACACCTGAAGAATTAATCACGCCTATTAATACACTGGAACAGCATGAAGATGAGAATGGCATCTGGAGAACCTATGCCAATGAGCAACTAAAAATTTATCACGAAAAAATATTTAGTCATAGTGACATGAGAATTATGCTAAAGGCATCTGGCTTTGAACGTATTTATGCATGGCGATTATTACAAGAGGAAAAGCTTAAACAAAATACTGTGGTAAACAAACACACTAAAATAATGTCAAACAAAGAACTACAGCGTTTTATACAACATTATGAACGTATCAGCAGGCACACATTAAACAAGCTACCCTCTCTGGCCGATATTGTAATACCCATTAATGACGACCATTCAATTGAACGAATCATTCAAAAAAATGAAAAATGAAAATATAATTTAACGAATTATCCCTGTGTTAATTTTTATCTTTCAGCCAGTCAATAAACTCTGTCGGTAGAGGCGTTATCAACTTATTGCTCTCAACAGAAGAGTGCATAATAATTTCCCTGGTTTTAGAAATTCGATTTTCAGTTAATGGGTGTGTATTTAAAAACTCTACAGTTTGAATTGAATTCAACTCACCTTTAAACACATCAAACAAAGCAATAGCTCCTTCTGCATGTCCATAAATATTAATCAGCGCATTCACTGCTGTCTGATCAGATCGATATTCGTAGTCACGCGAAAAATGCATCGTGGTTAGCATATTCGAGCTGCCGAGTAATCCACCTGCAACATCACCAGATGATGATCCGATTAGTGACAATAAAATACTAATTACAAGGCCATGACTAAGACTGCGAATAGGATGGCGGTATTTAATATGTGCCACTTCATGCGCTATCACCATGGATAGTTCATCTTCACTTTTTAATTTTTCGAGTAAGCCTCTAAACAAAAATATATGGCCACCGAGGGTAGCAAATGCATTTACCGTATCATCATTAATATAATGAACGGTAATATCAACATTTTCGGGCAAAGCCATCTGTTGAATTACTTTTTGTGAGAGCCTTTGTAAATAATTTGGTATTGGCTGCGTATTTTTATCATCTAGCAGCTTAGAAACAGGGATGTTTTTCTCCCAGGAAAAAGGTATCTTATCCGCAAAAAAATCAACCAGCATCGTCAAAATGGCCAACACCGCTATCGTTGCAAAGATTATCCCTCCACTTAAAACAAAAAATTCTTTAAGTGGATTAGTTTTACTGGTATTAATACCTTCGGGTATTTTTGGATTACTATATTGCATAGATTTAATTTGGAATGAGAGCTGTTCCGTAGGCAAACACCTCTACAGAACCTATAGCATTACCACGGCCTTTATGGATACTCGCCGTTTCTAACTTAATATTAAACACCATTTCAGCGCCTAAATCTTTGGCCTCACGCTTAACTCTTAAAATGGCTTCACGACGTGCTCTATCGAGCAGGGTTTCATAGGATGTAATACGCCCCCCCAACAAGCCTCGTAAGCCTGCAATAAACCGCTTAAAGTAGTCGACAGAAATCACCACACTACCACTCACTAATTGACTATCGTAATTAGGATTACCATGCGGTGGAATTCGCGACGCTATAACAGGCACAGATCTAAGAAGAAGCTCGCGTTTACGGATAGAAGTATAATGCTTTTTTTCTGCATATTGGCCAAAGCCATAACCCAGTGCCAATAGTGACAAAAATATAATTAGATCAAGCATAAGCTACTCCAGAATAACCGCTGTACCATAGGCAAATAGCTCAGCTGCACCGGCTGCCACACTCGATGTAGAGAAACGCACATTGAGCACTGCATTTGCACCTACTGCCCTGGCCTGATCCAGCATGCGCTGATACGCCTCCTCCCGAGATTCCTGCAATAATTCGGTGTAACCTTTAAGTTCACCACCAAATATATTCTTTAAGCCCGCCATAATGTCACGTCCAACGTGTTTGGCGCGTACAGAACTGCCCTGTACTAGGCCAAAATGAGTTTTTATTCGCTTACCCGGCACCACTTCCAAATTACTTACAATCATGCTTCTTCCCCATATAAACTCAACTTCATCAAACTTTGATTTGCGATTTGTCCAAATATTATAGACTGCAAGCTAGCTTTAAGCTAAAGCCCCTAAACGGACAGTCAACACTTGTAATATCTGTTACAGATTAAGTGGTATCATACGCACCTCAACCTGTTAACTCGCTGCCTTAGCGCACATGTCAATTAAGATCGAATACTATGGCCAATACCGCTTTTTCTTCACTACCCCTTTCAGCTGAATTCCTAAGCAACCTTCAGTCACTTGAATACAAGACAATGACCCCGATACAGGCTAAAAGCCTGCCCGAGGTATTTGCAGGTAAGGATATTCAGGCACAGGCCAAAACAGGCAGTGGAAAAACTGCTGCCTTTGGTATCGGATTACTCCACAAACTCGATTCACAAAGCTACCAGACACAGGCACTCATACTCTGCCCAACTCGCGAGTTAGCCGATCAAGTTAGTAACGAAATGCGTCGCCTGGCCCGCGCTATTCCTAATACAAAAATAATCAGTCTGTGTGGCGGAAAACCCATTGGGCCACAATTCGCTTCTCTTGAACATCAGCCACATATTGTTGTAGGTACACCCGGTAGAATCTTAAAGCACTTAGAAAAGGGCTCTTTAAAATTAGACAGTTTAACGTCATTGGTTTTAGATGAAGCCGATCGCATGTTAGATATGGGCTTCAATGAAGACATTATGAAAATAATTGCTTACACACCAGACACACGTCAAACACTGCTGTTTTCAGCCACCTACCCTGAAGGCATCAAAAACATTAGCAAGGCTATTCTAAAAAATCCCATTGATGTAAAAGTAGAAAGCCTGCATGACAGTAAAAAAATAAAACAGATCTTTTATGAAATTCAAAAAGGTGACCGGACAAGCACCCTAATAGCCATGTTGCACCATTTTATGCCAGAACACACTGTGGTGTTTTGTAATAGAAAGCATCAGTGTAAAGAATTAGCAGAAGAATTATGGAGCCAGGGATTCCATGCCATTGCCTTGCACGGTGACCTTGAACAAAATGATCGCGACCGAGTATTGGTACAGTTTTCTAATAAAAGTAGCTCTATTCTAATCGCCACCGATGTGGCAGCACGCGGACTTGATATTAAGGACTTAAGCGCAGTAATAAATTTCGAATTATCACCTGACCCTGAAATATACATTCATCGAATTGGTCGCACCGGTAGAGCTGGCAATGAAGGCTTAGCCTTAAGCATGTTTATGGCATCTGAAGCACAAAAAATTAACGCCATTGAAGACTATCAAAAAACACCCGCGAACATTGAAAATCGCTCATCACTTAAATTACGTGAAAACTTTAAGCTAAGCCCATCAATGGTCACCCTGTGCATTAATGCCGGGCGTAAAAACAAAGTGCGCGCCGGTGATTTATTAGGCGCACTAACTGCAACTAAAACAATAGCCGGCAAGCAAATTGGAAAAATAGATATTTTTGATACGATTGCTTATGTCGCCGTAGAACGCTCTATCGCCAAACAAGCACTAAAAACATTATCGGAAGGAAAAGTTAAGGGTAAGATGTTTAGAGTACGTAAATTAGGCTAAGCATTAATTCTTCATTAAACTGAAAAAGTACAGGATGATATAAGCATGAACGATGAAAAAATAAAAGTTCGCTCTACAGAAAATGATCAGCTGATTGAAGTACTTGTTTACAGCAAAACTGAAAAACAAATAGAAGTAATGGTTGGCGAAGGTATACACAGTACAAAATGTAAACTATTACCTACCAGCAATAATATGGCCTATGCCGGTGAAATTATGGGCAGAGAAATCGTATACGAAAGAACTCTATATCAGGTTCGTGAAGACCTTGAAGCACTACAACCATCTACACGTCGTAGATAAACGCAGTGAACAAACAAATATAAGCGTGAGACAGATAAATAGTAATAGCTCTAAGTAGGGCGGATCAAGCAAGGCGGGGCCACCGCTGTGAAGTCAAAAAAGCCGGATTCGCCATAACACACATCCTTGTGTTTAGTTTAGTGAATCAACTTTAGTATATTAGAAACAATTGTGCTCTGGCATCTATTAATTCTTTTATGAAATTAGTTCCCAAATAGATTCTTCAGTTTGTCTTGCGCTTTATCTTTAACTATATCTTTCTTTGCTTCTACCTTGCTATCGACTTTTTCCTGAAGTTTGGCTTTTTCTTCATCAATTTTTTGTTGTGCTTTTGCTTTTAGTTTATTTAACTCTGCATCGATAATATCTTTTTTGACAATATCGCTGGCACGATCGGTTAAACGTTTTAGTATTTCACTGGCAAGTTCAGTTGCCGTAGCACCCTTACTTCCACCAAGGTTGGTCATATCCATGCTTGGTAACTTGAGCTGATATTCCTTATTTTGCAGTGCCGCCACCTTTGCCTGTATGGAGCCATCAGCAAATGTAAGCCTGCGTATTATAAGGCGCGGTTCTTCAGCACTGCCTTCAGCGGGCTGAGATTTTATATCCTGTGGTTTATCCGTCGAACCCGCAGTAAGCTTATTCTTAAGTTCATTCAGATTGGTTTTTTTATCTTCATTAATTTCGACGAACACCTGCGGTGCTAGCACGGTAATTTCATTGATAATGTAAGGTTCTTTCTGTAAAGACTGTAGATCGATAGCTGCACGAATTTCTCCCAGAGAAAACGCATTTGCAAAACCATAGCCAGCAGGATTCCCAACCGTCAGGCCTGTAATGCCAGCGGCTCCGTCAGTCAGATTTATTTCGACGCTATCAACAAGCACAGATGTCTGTGTCGCTTCGCTACCATATTTTTCAATGGCCTTTTCAACCAGGGAATCGAGGTTAGTCAATAGATAATAAACACTGCCACCTATAGCGATAACGATAATCAGCAGTAAACCAAAAATAGCTTTTTTCATATATATTCCCAAATTTTATGAATTGTATTGCAATATATTAGCAGCTTTCAATTAATAGGGCATTAATGGGAAAATCTCAGGCCTCGTTTATTTAAACCTGCGCACAGCATAGCGTATTTAACCTTACTGTGCTGAGGGTATATATTAATGAAATGAAAATAGCAGAAGAAGTTGGTGCCTTTGGTATCACGCAACTTGTACAAACAATAGAACGCCTCTATGCCATGTGGAAAGATACACTGATTTAGATATTCAGACAGTAATCAAAACAAAATCAAATACCACATCTTGAATTAATCAATTTTTAATCCTTCAGTTACCTTTTATTTCAAAGAAAAATCAACAAAGATGCTGATGTTAGCCAAATACCGTTAAGACAACGCAGGCTAATATCAAAATAAATTGAACATTATGCGAAGAAATATAAACATCGGGATCAAGCGATAGTCGCGGCTTACAAAAGTGGTGGTTACCGCATGAAAGAAATTGCAAGGTACTTTAATCTTCATTATTCGAGCATCAGTCGAATAATAAGCGGGCGGTATTATGCACAATGAAAGACCTGACACTAATACACTGCTAACACTGCTAATACACTGATCGACCAGACACACTTAATTTGTCAGTACCAAATAAAGGGATAACTATCGCACTTTCATTTCTACCCTGTGTAATGTTATCTACAGCTATTTTTTGTTTATCAACGCATCTTTTAATGCTTAATTCCAGTTCGTTAAATACGAAATCTAACATAAGCCTCTGCAAACTGAGACAAGATGACATCGGTGTACGCGCCTTTCGTATCTCCATATCTATTTGAAATTGAAGACCTTGCATTCTTTGTCGATCCTCTGGTCGCGCACTATCAATGACTTGTTTTAATACTTCTAGACGGTAGCTTTCAAATGCTTCTGGGGCTTCTATTGCCAGCTTCATACATTCGTCAAAAGAAAAATCCATTATTTAATCTTCCCTAATTTAAACTAAACTATGTATCCAATTTTAATGGCACAAACAAGCTATCAGAACTGGGTAATCAAAGTGCTATTAATTGAACTTGAAATGATTTACCAGCACTTGAAGATCGGCAGCTAATCTAGCCAGTTCATTTGAAGATGACAATGTTTGCTCTGTCCCATCTGATGTCAATTCAGAAATATCACTAATACTGATTACACTTCTATTTATTTCCTCCGAAACAGCGGATTGCTCTTCTGCAGCACTTGCGATTTGCACATTCAAATCACTAATAGTTGAAATCGCACGAGTAATCACCTCAAATGATTCAGTTGCTTCACCAGCATGCTTAACACCTGTACTAGCTTGATCACAGCTTTGCTCCATTACCTGTACGGCTTCACGCGCACTTTGCTGTAATTGTTCTATCATGCTTTCAATTTCTTGAGTTGACTGCTGTGTACGACTAGCAAGTGTTCGAACTTCATCTGCGACTACTGCAAACCCACGACCCTGTTCGCCAGCCCTTGCAGCTTCAATTGCAGCATTTAGTGCCAGTAAGTTTGTTTGTTCTGCAATACCCTTAATAACATCAAGCACTGAGCCAATGCTCACACTATGATTCTCGACGCTCTTGATTACACTCGATGCATTTTCAACATCTGTCGCTAATTTACCGATAGATTCTGTTGTTTTTTTCACAACCACTATACCGGCATTCGCTTCATTGTCAGCATCATTAGCTGCACCAGCTGCATTACTCGCATTTCTAGCAACTTCTTGTACAGTAGCTGTCATTTCATTAATAGCAGTAGCAACCTGATCTGTTTCATGTCGTTGCTGATCAACATTTGAAGCACTTTCTTTTGCCACTAATGAAACTTCTTCAGATGCCGCAGCCAGTTGATTAGTGGCACTGGAAATCTGCTGAATCAATGCCGCAATTTGTTCGACCATTTCATTAAAGTTTTGCTCAATAGTGCGCATTTCATCTTTGGTACCAAGCTGAATATTTGCTGTTAAATCGCCGTCAGCTAGTGCCTTTGTCGCCTTACGTACTTTACCTATACTGGTACTGACTGAAAAATACAGTGCCGCAAAAAGATAAGCCACAACAAAAACAACGATCACCGAAAGAGAAATAGCTATGACTTCAGTACGTTTAGCCGCCTCGCTTCGCTCCAAAATGAGATTATCTAGCACAGGTAAAATTACATCATCAAGTTTATATGAACCCGAAATAGCAGATGTGGCTGTATTAAAAACAACCTCTGAATCAACACTTATTTTCTCAGCGTTAAGCAAGTCATTTGTTAACAACTGTTTCATGTCATGAACTGCTGCATTGTTCATATCAACACTAGCTCTAATTTTTTCTGCAATTTCAGGGTTGTAATCAGATATAGCTTTAAGGGCAAGCTGAAGATCATTAAAATGTTCATTAATGCCATGAACCAGTACAGATAATTTAACAAATGCTTGGGGGGTAAATTCCCCTTTAGCGGCAACACCTGAACCCACTGCACGTGCCTGCCCCATATTTTCAATCATCTTAGGTAGTATACTAACCACTGCCGCACCCATATAATAACTATCAATTTTGGGATCAAGTGTAATTTCAGAGCTATCCGCAACATAACTCATTAAACCCAATAAATCAGCGATAAGTACACTGTGAGCTTTAACCGCATCAGCTGAATTTTGCTCTAATGAGCTAGACTTAATTGAGCTCCACTGCTCCCTCAGACCTTTTAGCTTGCTACCCGTACGCATGGCTTCGCCCAGTTTAGCGTCAACTTCTTCAAGTTCAATCATAAAGTTGTCTACATCCTGCCGTTTAGCCATGATACGGCTTTTGAAGTGTGTGGCGCCGTTAAGATAGGCGGCTGTCATGCCACGATGTTGCTGAATATGTTCGATTGGAAAACGTACAGCTTTAATATATTCAACACCTAAATGTTCATTATTTAGGAAACGAATATCTTCTTCGAATTCAGCTATCAGGATACTGCTGAGAATAACTAGAGGCGTTAGAATAATTAAAAAAATTACACCAAACTTAACTGGGTAACGAAAGCGGTTCATTATAAATATGGCGGGGCTAAACAGTGCTTGCATATAGAATGTCCTTATATTATTTATCATTATTTTTTATTGTAGCTTAGTATGATTTTATTTCCTTACAAAAAACAAGTTAATTTGTTTAACCTAAACTTAATCTGTTTCAGAAGAACGTAAACAATGGATGTCCGCTTTGGGTGACTACCTCTCACCAACTCAAACTAAACCGCCCTCACCTACAAACCAACACCACCTCCTAACCCCCATCAGACAGGGCTGCACCCAGAAAACTCACTAAGCAAAACAACAGCAATCCCTACCCCGATTACAAGCGATGACGATTAATGACCAAAGTAATTATGATTAGTGACGAATGTTTACGATCGCACCGCACAGGATATGCACAGGAGGCTTAAATTGCAGGCATAAAAAAACTACATTTTACTGTAGCTTTCTTTAGCAACTACTGATTTAAATAAGTTTATAGATGGTGCCCAGGGCCGGAATCGAACCGGCACGCCCGTGAAGGCGAGGGATTTTAAGTTCTCTGCATTCTGCTTACGAATGATTACTAATGCTTACTTTTAGTGACTATTGCTTCTATTAGTGATTACTAATGATTACGATTGGTTACTAGTGTTTACGACCAGTCTGCAGAGGAAATGCACAGGACATTTAATTAATCCCTTTTATTACTTTTTGCTACCACCTCAAAATAATGCAGATGTTTATAGTTAATCGTAACAATCATTCACATCGGTAAATACGAATAGTTAACCTACAATAATCGACTTTTCCTACATTAGAAAACACCCTATTATCGCTTTTCTAATTCTAGTAAATAGATAAAAAGATGAAAATTGATATTCAAGCGCATAATTTTTCGATGACTCATGCCTTGTATGAACACATTGAACGACGACTGGGTTTTGCCCTGAGCAACCGAAACAAATATATTAAGCGCGTTATGGTACGCCTGTCGGACATTAATGGCCCAAGGGGCCGCGAAGACAAATGTTGTCAGATCCATGTGTTTTTGCCACAGTTGGATGACGTAATCATTAACGATATCGAAGTGGATATATATACAGCTATCGACCGGGCAGCAGATCGTGCTGGTCGCACAGTTGGACGATGCCTGGACCGTCAGCGTGACAATAGTCGTTCACCTGATAAACACGATGTGAACCATATAACGAATACAGAACAAACTCTTGAAGAAGACTTAAGTTAATCACTTTTATTATGTGTTCTGTTATCACGAGCACAATTGAAAGCACTCATCTCAAACAAATTAGTTCGTGGTAAGTAAACAGTACTATTCGATACTTAAATACTATGAACAACATATACGATAAAGGCATACTAGTGTTAAGCGTATTTGAACAATTAAAACAGGTAAACCAATGAAACGAATTATGTTATTTATTTTAACCAATATAGCCATTATGGTCGTACTGAGTATCACTCTGCGCCTATTAGGTGTTGATAGTATTTTAGCCGAGAACGGCTCAGACCTTAATATACAGGCGTTAGTTATACTTTCTGGTGTGATTGGTTTTGGTGGCTCGATTATTTCTTTGTTGATATCCAAATGGATGGCAAAGCGTATGACGGGTGCGGTAGTGATTACCAATCCACGTAGCAATATGGAAAAATGGTTAATCAATATCGTTGAAAAACAAGCTGAAATTGTTGGCATAAAAATGCCTGAAGTTGCTATTTTTCCATCGGCTGCAATGAATGCATTTGCGACCGGCGCAAGTAAAAACAAAGCATTAATGGCTGTGTCTCAAGGCTTACTCGATAATATGACACGAGGGGAGATTGAAGCGGTTGTGGGCCACGAAATGAGTCATATTGCCAATGGTGACATGGTAACCATGGCGTTAGTTCAAGGTGTCGTAAATACTTTTGTGGTTTTTTTATCCCGTATTATCGGGCATGTTGTTGATCGCGTTATTTTAAAAAATAGCCATGGTCATGGTATCGGATATTTTGTGACAGTGATGGTATCTCAAGTTGTTTTATCCGTACTGGCATCAACTATTGTTATGTATTTTTCAAGACAAAGAGAGTTTGTTGCGGATACAGGCGGTGCCGATTTAGCGGGTCATCAAAATATGATTGGGGCGCTTAAACGTTTAGGACAAGTAGAGCCTGAAGCATTACCAGAACAAATGGCCGCTTTGGGTATTAATGATAAAGGTGGTTTTATGGCACTGTTCTCATCGCACCCTCCTATTGAAACTAGAATTGAAGCGCTGGAAAATCGAGCAAAGAACCGCTGATAATTTAAAGAGTAAATATTGGCGTTAATGATAGATAGTTATTTATAGCCAGTACTTACACTTTCGCAATGGAACTACTACACAAAGTAACAGAGTAAAATATCGACCCGTTACTTTGTGTAGTTTTATAATACTCGACTTCGTAAATTACGAGCAATACCATAAATATAATCGAATATAATATTTATCTACTATCCATAGCTAATGCATGACCATCATGCTTATCTTAAAAATAACTCAGATAAGTATCACTCAATAAAACAAGCAGATTACTCATAATGAATACCCCATCTACAGACATACAAAAATCACATCAATATAAACCTCGTCCCATGATTGACCTATTAATAAGCATCATTATTCCCTCGGTCATTCTGATGAAGCTAAGTAGCGATAATGACCTTGGTGCAAGCGGTGCGCTTATAATCGCGTTGTCTTTTCCTTTGGGCTGGGGCTTGTTTGAGCTAATTAAATACAGAAAATTTAATTTTATTGCCTTACTCGGGCTGATCAGTGTGGTATTAACTGGAGGCATTGGCCTACTGCAACTTGATACACAATGGCTCGCGATTAAGGAAGCAGCCATTCCCGGATTGATTGGCATGGCGATATTAATATCAACTCGCACTCGATACTCGTTACTAAAAATTATGGTGTATAACCCGAAAATTTTAAATGTTGAAAAAATTCAGCAAAAGCTACAGGAGCTTGATAACAGCGATGCATTTGAAGCGCGTTTATCAAATGCCACTTATCTGTTAAGTAGTACTTTTTTATTTTCATCGTTAATGAATTATATTCTTGCCAAGTGGATTGTAACTAGTCCAAGTGGTAGCGCCGCTTTTAATGAAGAACTCGGCCAGATGACCCTGTTGAGTTATCCTGTTATCGCTATCCCCTCTATGCTGATGATGATGGCCATTTTCTATTATCTATGGCGAACCATTCATGGCATGACAGGACTACCACTGGAAAAAATATTTGTGTCAAAACAAACAGAAAAGCACGGTTAATATCAATGATACGTACTCGTTTGCAAGCATTCATTGAACATCGTCATGTACAGAATGTAATCATTGTTCTGATACTAATTAATGCAGTGCTATTGGGCTTAGAAACATCAACGACAGTAATGGCTCAGGCCGGTCAGTTCATTCTGGCGCTTGACCAGCTAATCCTAACTTTATTTGTGGTAGAGATCACTCTACGCATATATGTATATGGTCAAGGTTTCTGGCGAGACCCCTGGAGCCTGTTTGATTTTTCCGTAGTTGCTATTGCACTAGTCCCCGCTTCTGGGCCATTCGCTGTGTTACGTGCTTTACGTGTACTACGAGTGTTGCGTTTACTCACAATGGTGCCATCTATGCGACGGGTAGTAGGCGCATTATTAGATGCTATTCCTGGCTTAGGCTCTATCGGTTTAATGCTGATGGTTTTTTATTATGTGTTCGCCGTCATCGCCACTAATATTTTTGGTTCGGCTTACCCAGAGTGGTTTGGTACTCTAGGCAACTCATTCTATACCTTGTTTCAAATAATGACGCTAGAAAGTTGGTCTATGGGTATCGTTCGCCCAGTAATGCAAACCTTCCCTTATGCCTGGGCCTTTTTTGTTCCCTTTATTATGGTTGCCACCTTTACAATGCTGAATCTGTTTATCGCTATAATCGTCAGTGCAATGCAAAATTACAGCGAGGCGGAGCATCAGCAAACAGTACAGGCTATACAAGAAACACAAGAGCACATTGAAACTGATTTACATGAAGAAGTTCAATCGTTACGCACTGAGATCAAGGAGCTGAAACAGCTACTGATACAACAGATACCAGGTCATTAAAAATTACACCTATATGTATCTTATTCTAAATAATACCTTCCACACACTTATGTTTCACCTTAAACAGAAACATTAAGTAAGCTAACGTTATCGAGATTTTAACTATGTTTATGCGAATCCTTGGACTCTTTCTGCTAATATTCACGCTGTCAGCATGCTCTGAACCACCGTACAAAAATTTGTATAATAAGCAGCTCATAACTTTGCTTGAGCAGGATGTACCAATTTTTGATGTCCGACGCCCGAACGAATGGCAACAAACCGGTATAATCGAGGGTAGCCAGTTGCTAACTTTTGTAGATTCAAGTGGACGAGTGAAAGCAGATTTTTTTAGCCGATTCTCCGCTGTGGTGAATAAAGATGATCCGGTAATCCTAATTTGTCGCACCGGTAATCGTACAAGTACACTCGCACGTCACCTAGTCGAACAGATGGGTTTTACTCAGGTCTACAACGTGCGTAATGGCATTAGTCAGTGGATTAGAGAAAAGCGACCAATTAAATATTTGTAAACTGCATAATGTTCAACAAAACTTGAATATAGTGTTTAACATTTTTAAAAAATTAATTTCAAATTGAGCCGATGAAATAACAAAGGGAAAGACTCAGTCGTCACCGCCTCATTTAGTTCCTATTATCCACTGCTTATGAGTGATTATTAGCTCTTACTATTAGTGACTATCACTTCTAAAAGCTATTACTAATGATTACGATTAGTTACTGTTGTTTACGACCAGTCTGCACAGGAAATGCACAGAGCTAAATACATCATTAATTACAAAGCAATTCGTTTCATCTCATAAACCATTGCATTTTTAGCTGCTGTTACTAAATCACCCTGTTTAAGCGCTTCACGCACATCATCCAGCTGATAAGCATCATCCAATGACATTGTGGGTGACCAACCGATATCTGAATCGATCAACTCAATTTCTACTTCAGCCACATAATGACCTTCATGAATATATTTAATTTGTTTTCTTGCCATTATTTTAATCTCTCGGTAAATGCATTATTCCAGCGTTTGGGATTGGGTTTATAGGCTGTAACCAACACAGCTGGTTTTTTATGCCCTTTTGGGATACCCCAAACTACATGAATGATCTCACCATTAGCTGCCTTCTGTAATAGCAAGTATAGATGCACCTTTATTATATTCGGGGTAATCTTCCAGCAATACAGCATCAATGACACCAGCAATAATTTCTCTTGCCATTAAACCATCATTTGCTAACTCATCGTAACCATGATCGGATATGCGAACATCTTGATTTTTAACGAGTGTCTTAATTATCTCAAAAGTTGTCATGTAGAATACTTAATATCACTGATGGCCTCATTGTTACCTTATACCAAGCATACATTGTATAACCCCTAAAATCAGCCATATTTAAGCATTATGAATTTTTAAGCGAAGACAGTTTATCCAGCGTATCTGGAAACTGACTAACCATCATTATAAGAGTCGCTGCTTGAGCATTAGGCTTAGCTCTTCCCTGCTCCCAATTCTCTAGTGTACGAGCCGACACTCTTAGACGACGTGCAAAGACAGCGCGTGATACATGAAGTTTCTCTCGAATATCACGAATCATATCCGCATCAACTTTTAACGGGGGTAAATCATCTATTTCATGTGTGCGTAAGGTAACTTTACCTGTACGCTGTTGTTCCATAGACTCAACACCCTCCATCAATTCATCAAATAACTTACGTTTCTGGGTCATTGCTTCTCTCTCCTGGCTGCCAGTTCCTTCTGAATCGCCTGTTTTAATAACTTTTTCTCATCAGAGCTTAAATCAGCCGCCTCATTCTTATCATAAAGCGTAAAAAACCATATCTGATGATCTGTCGAAAGATGGTAATAAATCACTCTAAGACCACCTCTCTTGCCTTTTCCCCTTCTAGGGTCTTGTTTCTAAAACCACCTGTTCCCGGCATCAAGTCACCCATTTCAGGGTTCTCCAATAATGCCAGCTGTAATGCCCTGTATTCTTGATCATCTAAATATTCAGACAGTAATTTAGTGAATAATGGGGTTTCAAAGAAGACGAGTTCCATTGGATTAAATATACGCTAGTTGCGTAGATTTCAAATATTAATTTATATCTGTTAGATTGCAAGAATTCTTAATTTACTACTATCGATTACGATTAATGACTGTTGTTTACGACCTCTCTGGACAGGAAATGCACAGGACACGAAAATCAGCCATATTTAAGTCGTATGGTTTGTTAGTGTTGACAGCTTGTCCAGCGTATCAGGAAACTGGTTAACCATCATAATAAGCGTCGCGGCCTGAGCATTAGGCTTAGCTCTTCCCTGCTCCCAGTTCTAAAATATCGATCTACTATCTCTTGAGCCATGAAGTACCCGAACAAGCTCAATACCTGTTGTAACTGCCCTGTAATACAGCATATAGCGATCAACCGGAAAGCTTTTTAAATCTTTGGCTAGTTCTGGTCGATCTATACCCATTTCCTTAAATTCACTCAAATTCAAGGCTTTTGTATGTAGCTTATCCAAAAATTGATCTGCATTTAAAGGGCTGTCTTCAGCAATATAAAGCCAAATATCTAATAAATCCTGATTCGCCTCTGGTGAGATTATTAATTCAGTCATTATTGATTTTTTATACCCGCCAGCACCTTCCTACCTTTAGCTTTAATACCCTCAATATCTAATGACTGGCCTTTGCCGCTATTTAATGAGTCAAGCCCCTGTGCTATCTCACGCTTCAAGGCTTCACGTTTAATTTCCTGCATGGAATCACGCTCACTTAATAGTCGTAATGCTTCTCGAACCACTTCACTCACAGAACCATACATACCCGTCGCAACTTTCTCCTTGAGCAGAGCTTCCAGCTGGGGTGTTAGGGATACATTCATAATAGAATCTCTTTAATCTTTAATCTTTAACTATTCTAATAATAGCGAAAAATAACGAAGATTGTTATTTTTATTTAATTTCGCTCCTTGCTATTCCTCACCTATGACTTAAACCAAACTATTTGACTTCACCTCTTAAAGCTCCCATAATGGGAGCATGAGAGTTATCGCTAAACGGACACTTCGTGAATTCTGGGAATCTAAGCCTAAATACTTTGATGCTAAAGCCTCATTAGAAGCATGGCATGAAGAAGTTACTGAGGCTGACTGGGAAAATCCGCAACAGGTAAAAGCACAGTTTCGAAATGCCAGCATTCTCAAAAACAGTCGTGTTGTTTTCAATATAAAAGGTAACCATTATCGACTGATCGCTAAAATTAACTATCCATACAGAGTTGTATATATTCGCTTTGTAGGCACACATCAGCAATATGATGATATTGACGTGGAGACAGTATAATGAATATTAAACCTATTAAATGCGAAACAGGTTATGATGCCGCACTGGCTCGTGTAGACACATTAATGGATGCAGAGCTGGATACCCCGCAAGGCGATGAGCTAGACATACTTGTCACTTTAATCGAGAAATACGAAGCACAGCATCATTCAATTGATGCACCTAACCCTATTGAAGCCATTCGTTTTCGTATGGATCAAAATGGTTTAAAAGATAAGGATTTAATTCCCTGTATTGGACAGTCAGGTCGTGTATCAGAAGTATTAAGTTTTAAACGTAAATTAACACTTAACATGATTCGTAAATTACATTCAGAACTTAAAATTCCAACTGAAAGTTTAATACAGGATTATGAGCTTAAACATGGTTAAAATTCAGCCTGCACTGTGCGATTTGTTAATTCTGATCACGATATAAACATCTAACAGTACTTGTTTTAAGAAAGCACTTAAATAAGATATCGTTAAAGCTGGCTTACCCCTTGTTATTGCAATGTAGCACGGAAAGACCTGACCCTAATTTTAAAGTCATTATATTTACAAATCACTTACGCCCTCTATCAATTTAAGCAATTCGATTTTATTAGCAATTATTTTTTTATTTTCAACAGCCTCGGAATATATTTCAATAAGAGATTTTATATCATCAGTACTCATTAGCCCCTGCTCTTTTGCAGAACGAACTGTTTCAATTATTTTATTAACAAGCAATCTAGATCTGATATTGCTAACTCTTTCTATAAGGAAAAAAGATTGCGCATTAGTTGGGTTGTTTTCAATATTATTCCAAAAATGAACCATTGCTTCGGAAACACCAAACCTCTTACGTTCAAAGCGTACAGAAGAAATATAAATATCAAGAATAAGATCTTTGGCTAAAACACTAGTAACCCAAGGAGCCAATGCTAATTCGATAAATTTTCGCCGCTTTGTTTTACTTAGATTTTGAATAAAGAGAGTCCGAGTAAGTTGCTGTACAATAGTCGACCCTCCAGATCTTGATTTTATTCTCATTACCCCCAACATGCTTCTAGCAAGTGACTTGTAACTAATACCAGAGTGCTGATAAAAATCTTTATCCTCAATAAAGATAAGAAATTTTTTAATATTCTTTGTGGAGATTTTAAGTCTATCGGTTTCGTAAACTGCTAATTTTGCTCGATAAACAATGTATTCTATATTTTCAGTTAAGGGCAAACCAATAATTTTAGATAAATACTTATAAAACAAAAGCCTAGATGTTTCATGAGTATCAAGTAACGAATATCGAAAAACCATCATTGCTAAAACAAACCAAGAAACTCCCATTGACAAAATAAAAATAGAGTTAAATTCTTTAGCAATAACATCAGGGTTTTGTTTTACAAAATGGGCGATTAAAAACAAAACTACAGAACTTGAAATTATAGAGACAATCCAAAAAGGGTACGCAGCATATGTCAACCACCCTGGAAATAATTTCAAGGCAAGTGGCTGATCAGCTCCTTCGACCCTCCAGTTAGGCAAAAGAAGCTGAATATTCCCATAACTTAACCCTAACATGCGCCTTAAAATAATAACTTTTCTACCTGCAAATACTATTGTTCGCTGCCGATCTGAAAAATATTTAAGACTGATAAAAGAAAAGCTAAGAATTATGAATAATAGAATTAAAGAAATAATGTATGCTGGGATAACACCGTTAAAAACTGTAATTAGCTGACTAGAAGATCCAACCAATAATGACCCAAGTGCAGCAGATGTAACGTAAGCGTCCAGTAAACACCACCTATTATTAATATCATCCTCTTATAAACTGCCAGCTATTCAAAAATAGCGGAGCAGATAATGACGAAAGGTAAACGGCGTAGCCACCAAGAATGGCAGTCTATTTTTCAGCAGCAAAAAGAAA